>ERZ773069.30-NODE-30-length-97853-cov-8.218573_pt1 | contig 97853 bp, 105 predicted proteins | sample MGYA00580619_ERZ773069 | MGnify/ENA primary metagenome ERZ773069 (study PRJEB29015, sample SAMEA2738007) | human oral metagenome | biome: human oral; feature: human-associated habitat; material: dental | place: China | collected 2108 ...
GCCCATAGCGAGGAGGAAACACCTGTTCTCATTCCGAACACAGAAGTTAAGCTCCCCAGCGGCGATTATACTGCGAAAGTGGGAAACTAGCGCGGTGCCGAATTATAAGAAAGCCATCCTAATAGGGTGGCTTTCTTCTTTGTCTTAAAACGTTTGTGGTATGTTTTGGCAGATGCTAGAATATATGTATGTGTATAGTGTGTAGGGTGGCTACTGGCGGTATGGCGATTGCTGTCGCTCTAACGCCAGCGGTTAATATAACAGCACCCAATGAGACTAAGAGTGATGCGAAGAAGGCGATTAGTGCTAAAATTTTCTCTGAAATAAAATCTCCGTCGTCGCTATCCAGCTTTAAGGTGTCAGATATCCAGACTCCAGATTGGCATTCTATATCTCAATCGTCAAAAAAATCAAATTCTGGGGTGAAAAAAGAAGTCACATACACAATATCAACAAAGGGTAATGTCCGATCAAACTTGTCTGAATTCTCGAAACAGGTAAACGAAACCTTAAACGACAATCGAGGCTGGGCACGTATGGGAGTTGTTTTTAAAGAGGTGAAAGAGGATGGAAGTTTCAATTTAGTTCTGTCGCAGGCCGAATTGATGTCCTCATTCTCATCAGGCTGTGACGTGGATTGGAGTTGTCGAGTCGGGTCTTCTGTCATTATCAATGATAATCGATGGTCTGGCGCAACTACAGCGTGGAATAAAGCAGGTGGTGATATTCGTAATTATCGACATATGGTAATCAATCATGAAGTTGGGCATTGGTTGGGTCATGGGCATTTGAATTGTTCTGGGGTTAATAATCCAGCGGCGGTTATGCAGCAGCAATCGATTGATTTACAGGGGTGTGCTTTTAATCCTTGGCCGCTTGATAGTGAATTATGGTCAACTACGCTGGGGATAGAACTATGAAATTGATAAAAAATCATCGCGCGCTTAAATTAGCTATTGTCATAAGTTTTATAACGCTGATAATGATATTGGCGTATGGATTCATGAGTTGGAAATCTTGGGAAAACATTCAAAGCGTAACAAAAAACGCTAATGAAATGGAGAGCTCGCTGTTTATTAATTTGCAAAAAGACAAATTATCTACTGAAAAATTGAACGAATATTTGGCTGATTTAAAAAATAAACACCAAAGCTGCGATGTAGTATTTTTTGTATCTTGGCAGAAGAACGTTAATACTAGATTTAAAAAGTATTCAGAAGAATGTAATAAATCGGTAGAGAAGATGAACCGAACTATACAGAGTATAGAGAAGATCGTCAGCTTTATGGAGTTTGATAAGGAGTTGAGCGGTGAAATACGTACGGTGTCAGATAATCTATCGAAGACTAAGCAAAATGACTTTATTGCTATGGAGAAAATATGGACTGATGCAAAGAAGAGATTGAAATCCAGAGAAGGCGAGGCTGGCTTACGTAAGTTAGTGATGAAGAGAATAGACGCTATTTTATTGGCTGTGCGTGATTTGAAGTCGGCCAACGAAAAGAAAGACAGCGACCAGTTTACTATAGCCAGGGATAAATTTACTGTGGCTATTAACGCCTGGATTGGCTTGCAAAATGAACTAACGCAAGAATCTCAGCTTAGAATAGACAATCTATTAAGAGAGTTTTAGGATAAATCTACAATAAAAAATATCCCTCTATGTGATGGGATATTTTTCTTCTCGAATCTCGCAGAAAACGAGAATTTTTTGTGGTGGAACTCATAATTTCTAAAGCTCCAACAGGTGCCGTCAGTAACTGACTTTATTAGTATAGCTAACACCTCAGCAAAATGCAATATTTTATTCACAATAAAAAACTACTTATGTAAATATTGACAAAGCGTTAGTTATATGCTAGCATATAAACATAACACATATCATGTGTGATATATAAAGGTGAGGGTTTCCATTTAAATTTATGTGGAAATCTTTTTTAAAAATGGAGGAAAACCTTCCTATGGCAGGAACAAAGGCTGGCGGCTTAAAGGCTGCTCAAAAAAATCTAGCTCGCGATCCAGATTTTTACGCAAAAATCGGACGTAAGGGCGGTAAAAACGGTCGGACTGGTGGCTTTGCTGCAAATCCAGCTTTGGCTCGTATCGCTGGTGCTAAGGGCGGACGCATTTCACGCCGTACTAAGAAGACAGTACAAAAAATTGCAGAATAAGACCGCTCCAATCTCTTAAAATTAGCCTCCGTATGAGAGGCTTATTTTATTTGATATCTTTTAAGTTGGCAGGATTTCGCCTGATTTACGCGCCATTCTGAGTGGCAATTAATACACCTGTAAGATAAGGAGGTTTCTTGCAATCCAACTGCGCCACACTGAGGACAAAGACTGCGTTTATGTAGCCAATCCCTGTAACTATCCAAAGAATCTTGAATATTATCGTCGTCCATACTGAGAGTTAAGCCGTATTTTGGAGCCAAAGTATCAACGGCATATTCCCAGGCAGATCTTTCCATTTCGATTAACTGGACATCATATTGATAATTTTTATGACCAAGTTTAGCGTGGGCGATTTCGTGTAAAAGTTGCACTAAGTCTTCTTGTGAATCTAATTTTTCGTAATAGACTGTTTGCGAATTAGGGTTCCAGGAAAATACTTCACCCTTATTGAATTGCAGTTCTGGAAAATCGTGTTCAATTTGAGGCAAGCTGACTGATGGCATTGTCGTAGCATCCGTATAATACAATTTCTTCTGGGTTAGGGGCGCTGATTATTTTTGGTACTGATATGGCGGCGGGTAAGTTTTCTGCCAGAAGTCCGCTTAAAATATCTGAAAAATAAGATGTGAATACCCCCACGCTCCCGCCAATAACAACGACGTCTGGTTGCGTAAAGGCGATGAGGGGTTGCAACCCAGCTTTTATCCTATTGGCGACCTCTTCCCAGACTTCCAGGGGTGTGTCTGATGATAATTCGCCAAAAATTCTCTGTAAAACTCTACCCGCAGCAATCTCTTCCCAGGTGGTAGTCTTACCATTGTAATTCAAAGACATATGTCCGCCCTCGCAGTCGCTAAGCTCTTTATGTAGATTCCCGTTCAGGATTAGGGAAGTGCCAACGCCGGTCCCTAGGGTGATATATAGACCGCATCTGGGGGTTTTGGGTAATCTGAGCATACTTGCCAGTCCTGCCATATTGGCATCATTTGCAATGAATATTGGTGTATTAGGAAAATATCGGGAAAGTAGCTCGCGGATAAGTTGATTTTTCCAACCGAGGTTTTGGCACCACACTGCCACGCCGTCTTTAACTACTCCTGGCAGAGCTATAGAAATTGCGTCAATTGGCTTATCGTTCGTAATCAGGTGAATTTGATCGGCGACGCGTTGAATATATTGGTCTATGTTTTTAGGGGTGGGGAATTTAATGATATGCTTAGGATTTTTTTCCTCGTCAAAGCTGGCTACTAATGTTTTGGTCCCACCTGTGTCAACCGTAATAATCATATATTTATTATATCACCAGCTTTACTTATAAGAGGTCATTATGATATAATAAAGAAAATTTGAGTGGAGATGTAATATGAAGCGAACAAATCAGACTGGATCAATTGGAGTTTTTGTAGTAGTGGGTGCTATTTTAGTGGCTATATCTTTGGCTGTTCTTTACGGAATTAGGCAAAATAATTTGTCACAAGATGGATCACCAATTTCTAGCGATTTGGTAGCATCAGAGAATAGCAATAAGAATTCACAGAGCAACAACGCATCTCAGCAGTCTGCAGATCAAAAAACGAATAATCAATCAGGCGGAAGAGGTGAGGCGCGAACCGACGTGAAGACTGAAGAGTCAAAAAAGACAACTCCTACGCCTGCACCTTCCCAGTCTCAGCAGTCGCCATCATCTACAACGCCAGCTCCTTCTAGGCAATCTGATAAAGGATTGCCAAAAACTGGACCAGAAGATGTAGCTGTTTCTGCAGTGGCTTTTGGTATTTTGGCGTTTTTAACGGTGGCTTATCAGCGATCTCGCTATCTTATCTAGCTTTGACTTCTATCTATCTGTTGTGATATAATTGTGATAATCTGTGGGGATATTTTTATTATGTCCCTGAAGAATAATATCAATTTTAAGGAAGGGGTCTTTAGAAGACTTATGGCAGATGCCAAAATTACAATGGACGACCTGCTGGCTCAAGCAGGCGATAGTGTTAAACAACTTACTGTCGGTGAAACAGTTGACGGTACTGTTTTATCAGTAAAGAAGTACGAAATTTTAATCGATTTAGGACCTTTGGGTGTTGGTTTGGTCCCACGCCGCGAAGTTAGCCTTTCAAAGAACTACAATGTTGGCGATTCAGTAATTGCTAGCGTAATTGATACCGAATTGGAAGATGGCTATTCGCTACTTTCATTGCGCAAGGCTGCGAAAGATCGTGGTTGGGATGAAGTTATGGCTAAATTGGAATCTGGTGAGATCATCACCGTTGTGCCATACGACGCTAACCGTGGTGGATTACTAGTTGAATACGAAGGCATTCGCGGATTCTTGCCAGTATCGCAATTGTCAGCTGAACACTATCCTCGTGTAGGTTCTAGTGACAAGGACGAAATCTTGCAACGATTGAATAGCTTGGTAAAGAAGGATATTAAAGCGCGAATCTTGGATGCTGACCGAAAAGCTAACAAATTGATCTTCTCTGAAAAAGAGGCAGTTAAAGAAGGCTTGGCAGAGCGATTCCAGAAGTTGGCAATTGGCGACACAGTTACGGGTGTTGTTACGGGTGTTGTCGACTTTGGCGTGTTCGTTAACGTTGAAGGTATTGAAGGTTTGATTCACATCTCAGAAATTAGCTGGGAGCGTGTTAATAACCCATCTGACTACGTAAAAGTTGGCCAAACTATCGAAGCTAAGATTATTGCAATCGACAAAGAGCGCTTGAGCTTGAGTATGAAACAATTGACTAAAGATCCATGGTTGGATGAAGTTGAGCAATTTAAGCCTGGCGAAAAGGTTGAAGGAACTGTAACTCGAATTACTCCATTTGGCGCATTTGTACAGTTGAGTCCAGCAGTTGAAGCTTTGGTCCACGTGTCAGAGCTTGGCGGTGACGGTACTGATCCTGAAAAAGTATTTACATTGAACGAGCGTAAAGAATTTACAGTTTTGGATATCGATAAGGAAAATCGTAAGATTTCTCTTTCACTTGGCAAATCATCAAAGAAAAAATAATACAAATCCCCTGAAGCGTAGTTACGCCCAGAGGTGAGAGGAGCTTATTATGGCAGAAAAAATCGTCAATATTGCGGATTCGGTAACGGTTGGCGAGTTGGCCGAAACTCTGGGATTGTCAGTAACTACGCTGATTGGTGAATTGTTTAAGAACGGAATCGCTGCGACAATTAATCAGCGACTAGATTTTGAGACTGCACAGATTATTGTTGAAGAATTGGGATTGGACGTGCAGCTAAAGCGAAAGACGGTTTCTGCGGAAATTCATCATCATGCGCACAAATTATCGGACAAGGCAGTTCCTCGTCCGCCAATTGTGGCTGTGATGGGGCATGTTGACCACGGTAAAACAAGTTTGCTAGATGCGATTCTTGATAAGAAAACAGCGGCTAGTGAAGCCGGAGGAATTACTCAGCATATTAGCGCTTATCAAGCTCAGCGCAACGGACGGACTATCACTTTACTAGACACTCCAGGTCACGAGGCTTTTGCGGCGCTAAGACAGCACGGAGCTACATTGACTGATGTAGTGATCATCGTGGTGGCAGCAGATGACGGAGTTAAACCTCAGACTGTTGAAGCTATTCGATTTGCTAGGTCGGCTAACGCTAAAATTGTGGTGGCAATTAACAAGATTGACAAAGAAGCAGCTAATCCGCAACTGGTAAAGACTCAATTGGCATCTGAACATGGCTTGAATCCTGAAGAATGGGGCGGCGACACTGTGATGGTTGAGGTTAGTGCAAAAACTGGTCAAAACTTAGATAAGCTTTTGGATATGGTTTTATTGGTGGCGGATATGGAAGATTTGCGCGCAGATGAAGATGTTCCGGCTGAAGGTTTGGTTATTGAGGCGCACATGGAAACTGGTCGTGGCGCCGTAGTTGGCTTGTTGGTGGAGAATGGTCATTTGAGGCCTGGTCATTATCTGGTTGCTGGGACGGCTTACGGGCGAGTCCGAACGCTTCAAGATTTCCGTGGTAAAACCGTTAAAGATGCCGGTCCAAGTATGCCAGTGAATATGACCGGATTTAAGGAATTGCCACAATTCGGTGATGGATTTGAGATTGCGAAGAGCGAAAAAGAAGCTCGTAATTTGGCGCAAAAGGCTAAAATTGAACAAGAGAAAATGGCAGCCACAACCAATGTTACTGGCGCAGATATTCTTAAGATGATGAATCGAAAGCTTGATGCGGAAGAATTTAACGTAATCGTTAAGGCTGACGTTCAGGGTTCGGTAACGTCTGTGGTTGATAGTTTGAAGCTGATTGATACGAATGGCGAAGTTGAGCTTCATGTTGTTGGAACTGGTGTTGGCAATATTTCCGAGAACGATATTCATTTGGCAGTCGGTGAAAATACGGTGATTTATGGCTTTAATGTCGATTTGCCACCAGCAGTTAAGCGATTAGCGGCGCGTGAACATGTGGAAGTGCGAATTTTTAAGGTAATTTATGAACTATTGGATGACGCTAAGGCTTCAATGGAGGCTTTGCTAGCGCCAGAAATCGTTGAAACTGAAATTGGTGAGCTGGAAATTAAGGGCGTGTTTAGGACGATGCGTGAAGAAGTTATTGCTGGCGGTGAAGTGAAGCGCGGTAAAGTCGCTAAGGACTTGCTGGCGCGCGTAAAACGTGGCGGAGAACAAATTGCTGAAGTGGAAGTTTCTTCCGTACAGCGTCAGCAACAAGAGGCAAAAGAAGTCTTTGAAGGTGAAATGTGCGGACTGAGTCTTAGGACAAAGAAAAAAATTACCTTAGAAATTGGCGACAAGCTGGAGTTCTTTACTAGGGAGTTGGTGAAGAAAACGCTGGGGTAGATCGCTCTAAGTATTGACTTTTTTGTGTATTTATGATAGTATCTTAGATATACATAAGTTTATTGCCATTCTGCGTGCAGAAGGCGAAAGGAAACCACCACAAAATGAGCAAAACACCCGAAGGACGTCCATCCAGTGCAGACGTCAAAAACAATTCCGAGGAGTTGTCTTCTGCGCTTAGAGAAATGGGTCGGGCTGCGGTAGAAGCGGTAAAAAGGGCTTTGGAGACAATGATTGGCAGGGATTTTGGCAAGCAGGCTAAAAATACATCCGACACAATCGCTCCTGAATATCCTGTTTATCCTGAACCTTCTTTCCCCGAATTTGTCACTACACCAGACGGTCATCGATCTCCTGTAGAATCAGGCAATACACCTGCTGTTCTAATCGAGCCGCCTGAACCTACACCTGATGATATAGCTAGAAATAAGCGGAAGGATGAGGAGAGGGATGCAGCCGCCAAGCATTCTACTATCGACCGCACTAATCCAGAAGGCTTAACACCATACGAACAGTTTATGCGAGATAGGTATCTTGGTGATGAATATGACGAAGCCGAGTATGGCGATGATGAGCAGTCTGGGAATAAAGCTGACGCTGAAAAAACCGAGATGAGCGCAGAAGAACATGAAGCTGCTGCTAACCTTAAAATCGCTAGGGAGAGGTTTGCTAAGGCAAGTATCGCCGTTGAAACTCATTTCTTTAAGAAGCACTTTGGCGGAAAGAAACGACAAGAAGAGCTGAATGCTGCTACAGAAGAATTGAAAAAGAGTGAATTGGAATACATGCGTATTAAGTTTGCTGATGAAATCGAAGCAGTAAGACAAGACGCAGATAAGCAGGCTGGGTTGGCGGCGGAAATAGCTCAAGCGGCATTTGCAAATATGCAAGAAACTTCAAAGAGGACGTCGGAGAGATATGATGAGATGCTTGATGGGCGTAATAAGTTCAAAAAATATGCCGCTAAGGTTGGTGAATGGTTTACTAAGGGCGGTAAAGTCTCTCAGTGGCTTAAACTTGGTGGTGCTGGCTTTGCGGTAGGTACTACTACGGCGGCCTTCGCTGGATGGCCTATTACTACAGCTACTCTTGTTGCCACAAAACTTGCAGTTGCTGGTGCGTTAAAGCAGAATATCCTTGAAGAGCGTCGTGGCGAAGATCGCATAGCCAAGAATCGCCCTGATTACCTGGATTCTTCATTTGCTAAAGATATGGCTGGCAAGGAGGCTGATTATGTAATGAATCGTGCTGTTGATATGTCAGTTGATAAATTAAAGGACGTGAGCGTGAAGCGTCAAGAGGATCTATATCGGCGAATAGGGTCAGGTTTGGTTAAGTATACTATCGGTTTTGGTCTGGGTGGTCTTGCTGGAAATTGGCTGAGTTCTACCTATGCCACTGGAAATAGTGTACCGCAATCTGGTAGCGAGGCTGTTGATGCTAATTCGACTGGAGATAGTGTACCGCAATCTGGTAGTGGGGCTGTTGATACAGGTGTGTCAACTCCAGAGGCGCCAAATGTACCAGAAATAAATTTTGATTCTTATGACTATCCTTGGGACTGGGCTGCTGAGAAGTTTGGCGACGCTAATGCGATGGATCAACTTCATAATCTGGCCGATAAAGCCATGGCTAACGGTCACGCCGTGAGATGGTATAATACTGGCGGAATAGAGTATCTGGAAGTTGACGGATCTAGCGCTACTGCGCACGTGTTGGATGTATTGAGTAGATACGTTTAATAGATAAAATATAAAATAAACAAGGAGATAAAAAATGTTTGAAATTACTGACGAATTCTTAGCACAGGCTGGTTTTGGGTCATTGCCTGCGGATAAAAAAGAACAGATGAGGGAAGACGTCGCTAACAGTGTCCAGGATAAGATTACAAGGAAGATCTTGTTGGCTGTTGGCGAAGACAGGGTGGATGAGCTTATGGGCTTGTTGGGCGGAGATGATGTTCCTGCGGTGCTTAATTGGTGTGTAAATAATGGCATTGATTTAACAGAAATTGTTCAGTCGTCAATGAATGAGACGATGGCTGAATTGCAAAAATTATACAGTGATGCGCTGAATATGGTGCGTGGATAGTAATATTAAATAGTTGCTGGTATAATTTAACTTAATCATATAGACGAAAGAAAAGGAGGACTATGTTCCAACTGAATGAAGAATTTCTTAAAGAATTAGGGCTGGACCAGTTGCCGGAAGATCAGCAAAAATCGTTGTTGCAACATATTTATAGCGAGTTAGAGCTTCGAGTTGGCGAACGATTAAGTCAAGGAATGAGCGATGCTCAGCTGGAGGAGTTTGCGGGAATTATTGATAAAACACCTGGTGCTGTGGATGATTTTCTGATGAAATACGCGCCTAATTATCAACAGGAGCCAATGCTTCAGAGAATGTCGCAAGCTTCAGGTTTGCCTATTGATGATCCGCGTCTGAAGGATGAGTTTGCAGCTACTAAGTGGCTAGAGGTCAATCGACCAGATTATCGTGACGTTGTGGCTGCGGTTATGGCTGATCTTAAGAAGGAAATTATTGCCAACCGCGATGCTATTTTAGGTGGCATGAGTGCACCTTCAGCGCCGCAGCAGACTCAAAGCGACTTTGATTTGGCTGCTTAGTCAGTGAATTTAGACTTGATGACCGCGGATAAATTCTTCAGCGGTCATTGTTTTTCCGCTAGGCGCGATGAGCTCGTCAATAATTAAATAGTTGCCATCGGAGAATTTTCTATCAAGATGAGAATTCGGAGTTTTGTCGCAATGAGATTTCGTGATGATGATATCTCGATCGTTAATTGTCATTCGACTACGCGGAAATCCGAGGTGTGCGCGGACGTGAGCTTCAGCCTCGGCGGCGGTCATACGTTCCGTATCGAGCCACGAATCGTCCTTGCTTAATAATTGACAATATGAAGCCTGAGAATTGTCCTGTGGTGTTGGCTGAAGATTTCCATTGATGATGTTTGGCAAGTTTTTTATTAGCAGAGAAGTGCCGTCGTGAAATAATTTGTCATATAATTCGAACTTTGTTTCTTTTCCAGTGAGGGGTTGTCGAGTTTGGGCGTATATGGGGCCGGAATCCATTTTACTATCAAGTTGCATTATTGATACGCCAGTTTCGGTATCTCTATTGGCTATAGCTGATTCGATAGGTGAGGGTCCTCGATATTTTGGTAGTAGAGAAGGGTGAACATTGATAATTCCCGGTGTAAATAAGTCGATAATTGACTGGGGAATGATTTTTCCGTACGCAACCAAAACTCCCGTTACTGGCTGAAGTTGTTTTATATAGTCGGTAATTTCACTGACTTTGTTTGGCTGCAAAACTGGAATATTGTGAGATTTAGCGAATGTTTTTACTGGAGGTTCAGTAAGTTTGTGTCCGCGACCGCGCTTAGTGTCAGGTTTGGTAATAACGCAAACAACGTTAAATTCCTCTTCAACGAGAGCTTCTAAAGTAATTAGGCTGTAATTTTCAGTCCCAAAGAATACTATTTTCGGCGATATCTTTGTCATAATCTAACGGTTGCAACTCGCCTTTCTCGTCGAGCGTATAAAAAGCGTCTTTTTTATCTTTGATGTGATCTATAAAAACTAATCCATTACAGTGGTCTATCTCATGCTGCAATACGCGCGCCAAAAATCCTTCGGCTTTAATTCGCACTTCTTCGCCATCTAAATTCATGGCTTTTACGCGAATTTTACTATAGCGGGGAACTTTTCCGTAAATACTTTTAACGCTTAAACACCCCTCAAAGTCTTCAATAATCTCGCCTTCATATTTCACGATTTCTGGATTGATAAGGGTGATGAATTCGCGAGTTGATTTTCTTTCAAAGTCAGCTCGAACAATCACAACACGCTCTAATTTGTCGACTTGCACGGCAGCCAGGGCGGCGCTAATTTCGTGAGGTCTGGAATCTTCCCAATCCAGCGCAGCTGCGGTCATTTCGTCTGCCAGTTTTACAACATCATTAGTAACAATGTGGATTTTTGATGATTTTTGGCGAAGATGTGGATTTGGTAATGTGATAATATCGTCTTTTGTCATTGCTATAATTATACCAGAAACTACAGTAGACTTACAGGGTCAAGCTCGTACTGCCAGTGTGATGGCGGCAGGAAGTTTAAGACGTCAAGAAGCTCTTGTCGTTTGGGACTTTTTACTACGATTTGCCATCGATATGTATCGCGGACGCGCTCATAAAAAGCGGGCGTTGGTCCAAAAACTTCAATGTTGTCAAAAGTAGATTTTAATAGTTCGGACAATTTCTTAGTGTTCCTTATGGCAGCGGCTTCGGTTTTATAAATGCAAGTTAGTTTTAATAAATAAATGAAGGGTGGAAAGTTGGTTTTTTGTCGTTGAGATATGGTTCTTTGATAAAATTCTGTATAGTTTTGAGATAGTCCGTTTGTGATGGATGGGTGACTTGGCTGGTATGATTGGACGACAACTTCCGTTGGCGTACTTGACCTGCCGACGCGGCCGACGACTTGGGCGAGTAATTGAAATGTTCGTTCGGGTGATGAATAGTCGGGAAGAGAAAGTCCGGTGTCAGCTTGAACGACTCCGACGACTGTTAAATGTGGTAAATCTAGTCCTTTAGCAATAACTTGCGTGCCGATAATTATATCTATTTCGCCATTTTTCAGTTCATCATAACGCTCGTCCACGGTAGCTTTCAAATCGGTGTCTTTATCAAATCGAGCAATTTTTTTGTTCGGGAATAACCTCTGTAATTCGTCTTCAATTCGCTTAGTTCCGATACCTTTGTGGATGATGTCGGCGTTTTTACATTCAGGACAGCTAGTGGGAACTTTGGTTGAAAAACCACAAATGTGGCATGACAATTTATGGCTATCCGCGTGTAGAGTGAGCGGAATAAAACAGCGTGGGCAGCCAGCCTGCCAGCCGCAGTTATCGCATAATGTGATTGATGCTGTGCCGCGCCGATTGTGAAAAATAAGAACTTGCTCGTTTTTTGATAATGCTGTGTTTATAGATTTCAGAAGTGGGTCAGAGATGAATTGATGTTGAGTGAAATTGTTGCGCTTTGTCATATCGACCAGCTTAACGTTGGGGCGAACGGTGTCTGGCCTTGCTGGTTTTGTCATTGTAATGATTGGCGTGTTTGATTTTTTTGCAACGTAATAGTCGGCAATTGCTGGAGTGGCACTACCTAAAATTAGCTTGCCGCGATGTTGATTTGTAAGAACTGAGGCGACGCGGAGAGCTGAATATCGAGGGGATTGCTCCTGCTTGAAGCTCGGTTCATGACACTCATCAATTACCACAAGCCCAAGTTGTTGCACGGGCGCAAAAAGGGCAGACCGTGGACCAATTATTACTATCGGGTCGTTTGAGCTAATAACCCTTTTCCAGATTGCATATCGTTGAGCTTCGGTTTGTTTAGAATGGGTAACTATGACATTTGGCAGATGAGCGGAAAATTCAGCAACTAGTTGTGAAGTTAGGGCGATTTCGGGGACTAAAATTATTGATGATTGCTCTTCTTTTAAGACTTGTTTTACGGCTTCTATATACACTAGGGTTTTTCCTGAGCCAGTTACGCCGTGTAAAAGTATCGTTCCGGAATGGAGATTTTCGATGGTCTGGAGAGCTGATTTTTGCTCATTAGTGAATACATTTTTTGTTCGATTTTCTGCTGGATTAACTGGGGTTGACTGGTTAATTGAGCGACGTTTTTTGGATAATCCGCTAGGTAAAATTGCTTGCCAGACGGTCGCTTGGTGTGTAGCGTAATATTTACTCATCCATATAGCAGTTTGAACGAGTTCGATTGGCAAGGGATATTCTTCAACGATTTTACTAATTGGCTTGACTTCAAAATCGGGTTGGCGAACTTCTTGTAGAACTACACCAATAGCATTGATTTTGCCGATTTCTATAGCAACAATCATTCCGGTCGGCAGTCTTTCTTCTGAAGAATACGTAAACGAACTTGCGTCGGCGCGGACGATTCTTGTTGGCGAAACCAAATAGTAATGCATGTTTATATTATATCGCGAAAAAAATGCTAAAATAAGCATATGTATTTTGAGAGTCGTTCGCAGGCTGGGGCAATTCTGGCTGATCAAGTACTGGAAAAGTATCGCTATGAAAACTGCGCAGTGGTTGCAATTGGCGAAGGTGGCGTGCTGATCGGCGAGCAAATTGCAGTGAAGCTTCACTGTGTACTCATGATGTTGTTGAGCGAAGGGATTGAGATTCCTGGGGAAAGTTTAAGCATCGGGGCGATGTCGCAGTCTGGGCAATTTACGTATAATAGTCAATTTTCTGATGGTGAAATTAATGAATATACTAGTGAATTTCACGGTTATCTGGAAGAGAAAAAGCGCGAGGCTCATCAGAAAATGAATAGGCTTTTGGGCGATGGTGGAATCATCGATAAGGATATGCTAAAAGATCGGGTGGTGATTTTGGCGAGTGATGGTTTTGGTGATGATTTGTCGGTTTTGGATGTGGCTTTGAGTTTTCTGAAGTCTGTTCGGATTGATAAATTGGTGATTGCGGTGCCGTTTTGTGGCGTGGCAGCGGTGGATAAATTGCATATGACGGTTGATGAAATGCATATCTTGGACGTAAAGGAGAATTTTATGGGATTAAATCATTATTATGAGGATAATACATTGCCATCCAAAGAGGAAACGATAGCGAAAATTAACCAGGTTATTTTGAATTGGAAGTAAAAAACTTGTCGGGTGTTGTAAAATTGTGATAAACTTTAATTAAGAAAGATGCGTTAGGGAGGTTATGTTAGACGTTTTTATTACATCTAGGGTGCGGCGAAAAATTGTAGTAGTATACGCTAAGTATCCTGATTTTCACACACATGTTCGCGGATTAGCAAAGCTAATTAAGGAAGATCCTGGAAACATTCAACGAGAATTGAAGCGACTAGAAAAGGTTGGGTTTTTGCAGAGTGAAAAGCAAGGCAACTCACGTACGTATTTCACCAATAAACAATTCCCAATTTTTAAGGAATTGCAAAGTATGGTGATTAAATCTCAGCAATATTCAGCGCGATCAAAGCGCGGCATGGCTGATAAAGACTAATGACATTATTTGAGAAAATTTTAGCAGCTCGAGGCTTAACTACGCGTGCGGCACGTGAGGAATTTTTGCATCCGAATTACGCGTCAGTAAAGCACGATCCGTTTTTATTGCCAGATATGAAAAAAGCGGTGGACCGCTTGAAAAAGGCGCACGCCGAGGGTGAGAAAATTGTTATTTACGGCGATTACGATATTGACGGGCTGAGTGCAACGGCAATTTTGTTGGATGCGTTTGGTAAGTTTGGCTTTAAGGAGGTTGATGCGTTTATTCCGAATCGGTTTGTTGAGGGCTACGGAATGACGATGGGCGCTGTTGATAAGGTGCGAAATATGGGCGCGGATTTAATTGTCACGGTTGATACGGGAAGTTTGTGTCATGCGGAAATTGAATATGCATCGAGTTTGGGGATTGATACTGTGGTGACCGATCACCATAATGTTGCCGAGACTCCACCGCCGAGTGTTGCCGCGGTTAATCCGAAGTTTCCTGGCCATAAATATCCGTTCCGCGATTTGTGCGGTGCGGGTGTGGCGTTTAAATTGGTTCAGGCTCTACAAACTGAACTGGACGGGTTGCCAGATGGTTATGAGAAGTGGCTATTGGATCTGGTGGCGCTGGGGACGGTTTGCGACATAGTTACGCTGGCGGATGAAAATAGAGCGAATGTCTATTGGGGCTTGGAGGTTTTGAAAAAGCAGAGGCGTCCTGGTTTGAAGGCGTTGATGTCGGTGGCGGGAATTGAGCCGGAGAAGGTTAACGCCAGACATTTGGGATTTGGCTTGGGCCCACGAATGAATGCGGCGGGCAGATTGGAGACGGCGCAATATGCTCTGGATATGCTGACGGCAAGTGATGGCTTGAAAGCATTGGAGGCTAGCGAAAAGCTGGAAGAATTGAATATCAAACGTCGCAGTATTCAGGACGAGATTTTTGACGAAGCTTGTCAGCGGGCGGACAATATGACTGATGATCGGGTTTTGGTGGTGAATAGCGGCAATTGGAATCACGGAGTTATCGGCATCGTGGCGTCAAAGTTGGTTGAGAAATACAAGAAGCCGGTTTTTATAATTGGCGAGCGTGTCGACGAGGCTACGGGTTCGGCGCGAAGTTTTGGTGATTTTTCCGCGGCTGACGCGGTTCGCGCAGCTGACGACATTATTATTAAAGGCGGCGGTCATGGAGCGGCAGCTGGTGTGACGTTGGCGACTGAGAGAATTGACGATTTTAGGCGACGAGTGAATGAGTTTTACGATTCGCTGCAATTAAAGAATCAGGAATTATATTTGTTGCCGAGAGCTGATGTTGAGATTGACGATTTTTCGGAAATTAATGAGGAGCTGATTGATAATTTGGCAAAGATGGAGCCGTTTGGCAATAGTAACGCGGAGCCTGTATTGAAAATAACTGAAGCGACGGTTTTAAACGTGAGGAGAATGGGTGCGGATGGGCAACACGTGAAATTGACCTTGCGTGATAAAAATGACGTTGTGTTGCAGATGCTGGCTTTTAATGCGCCAGAAGAGTTTTTCCGTGAAGTGGGCGACGAAGTGTCTGCTTGGTTCCAGCCGACCGTAAATGAATGGCAAGGAATGCGGTCTGTTGAGGGGCGATTATTGCATTTAGCTTAGGCGTAATAGTTGCGTTACTTAGATATATATTGTATAATAAATCCAATAGCTTAAATTTATTTGGAGTGATATTTTTATGAGTTCAGAAAAACTTTGGACGCCGTCATCTAAACGTACAGATTATGGCTTTGAGAATGGTCTACAGGTCGCCAAGATTGATAGCGGCTTAAGACAGAGAAAGACTATACAACTTGCTACGCAGGAAGATATGCGTCGCTTGGCTGAGGAATCTTACAATTCAAACCATATGAATAAGACTGTTGAACAACTGAGAGATCAGCGCTATATTCGCGTATTTAGTGGACTGGGTAGAGTTGGGATTGAAGTCGCGATATTTGGTAATGAAAATGCGAATAAGATTCAGGCTGTTTTGTATGGATGGGGAGGAAATTTCCGTCATCCAAACGCAATTCGAGAAGCCGCCGTTCTGGCGTGCGAGAATCCGGATACAGCTATTATGGTTATGAACATGCCGGGAGTGGGTAATTCTGGGATGCTGCCCGAGTCTGTTCGTAAGGAGATACGAAAGACTGGTAGCTACGGTAGCTTAGGGGAATATGTTGGTCCAGTAATTGACCATGTCGCGAAAGATTTCGACGAGGTTAGTGTTGGTGGGCATTCTTTGGGTGGTCGTGTTGCGACGTCGTCAGTTGCTCACATGGAATCTAAGGTTAATGAGCTGCGAATATTCGATCCTGTGGGATCGCGTAAAATGGGGATTGTTGCTTTGGGGTGGAATTTCATAGGAAAAGAAGGCGTGGAATTGACGCGTTACGGCAAGAAATCATTGAGTCCAAGCGCAAAAAAACTGGGCTTGGAGTTTTTGCAGAGAGAAGATCCTAAAGTTATTGAGGAAGTTGGTAAACTCTCAGAAGAGTCAAGTGTCGAGTTTGCTCCACCGGAACAAGGTTGGCGTCAGCAATTCCTTACTGATCCTTTTGCCTTAAGTAATGATGGCTTATTAGAAGATTTATTAAAAGCCGCGCCAAATGTCCGAAACAATATTATTATATTTGTACCCGAAGGTAGTCATTTGACTAATATGCGTGACGTGGCTCGCATTGTCGGTATTGTGAATGGTGAGCCTAAGTCAACAAGCGCTGAAGTCGGACTATATGGAATTTTAAACAACCACACTCACAATGTCATGAACGACCCTACTGTGTTAGCGATTGTGTATGGCGCTGACACTAAAGATCTCGCCTTGTCCGCCTAAAGCTTGCAGGGTGATTATTGCATTTGGCTTAGGTGTAATAGTTTCATTACTTGTAGAGTAGTGTATTATAGTGTAGTAATACTTTTTAAGTAGAGGGTGATTTTAGGAGTTGTGGTAATATGGGAAACTATGAAAATTCTACTGAAGCTTGGCGTAGAGAAGGTTTGACGGAAGGTGAGTTGCGAACAATGGGCGCATTAGCCGTGGAAGCGACTGAAAAGCTTAGAAAAACTACCGTTAGGAAAGAGACTGTCTTATTAGGGAGCGTTCCATTTGGTTCTTGGGATGAATTCGCAAAAGCTGCACAAGAAATGGCTGCACATAGTTATGAGCCTATTCCAGTTAAAATTAATACAAAAAGGCTTATAGCAACAGCATCCCTAGATGATGGAGGAGAGATGTCTGTAGAAGAGCGTTCCGTACCTGAGGAGGTGTTTATAGACTTGTCAAGAACGAGGTGTGTTGTGGATGCGGATAGAAGTCATAAGTCGTATAAATTCACGTGCCCAGTACTTGAGAAATTTCCAGATGGAGAGCTCTACCCAATACGCGAGGTGTATGTTATATCGGCAATAGATGTTAACGGTAGCCAAGAAGTGGATTTCAAGATTATTTATGGCAACCTTAACTAAACCTAGTTGGCAAATAGTTTCTTATCTGTTATAATGTTTGCAGTATGGTACAAGTAACACGTAAAGATCAGAAGGAAGCGAACGAAAATATCATTCGTCGTTTCAACCGCAGGGTTTTGCAAAGCGGTGTTTTGGCTCGAGCTAAGAGCGTTATGCGTTTTGAAAAACCAATTTCAAAGACCGAGCGTCGTAAAAAAGCTATTATTCGCCGCGAGCGACGAGCTGAAAAAACGGCAAAAATGCGCCTAGGGGTGCGTTAATGTCTGCGCTAAAAGAGCGCATTACTAGTGAAATGAAAGCCGCTCTATTGAGCGGCAATCGTTTTCGTGGTGATGTTTTGCGTAATCTAAAGGCAGCAATATTAAACGAAGAAGTTTCTTTGGGCAAGCGAGAAGACGGTTTGGATGATGCTGAAATTGAAAAAGTCGTTGCTCAAGAAGTGAAAAAGCGCGTCGAAAGTGCGGATTTATATCGAAAGAATGACCGTGCGGAATTGGCGGAACCTGAAGAAAAAGAAGCGGAAATTTTACGAGAATTTTTGCCAGAGCAACTTGGCGAGGCGGAAATCTCGAAGATTGTAGAAGAAGTTATTGCGGGTATGGACGATGTCTCAATTCAGAAAATGGGACAAGTTATTGGCGCGGTAAAAAGTAAGGTCGGCAATGCTGCGGATGGCGCGTTGGTGGCAAAAATTGTTAAAGAAAAACTCACAAAATAGGAGGAAAAAATGATTGTATTTTTTGGGCCGGCGGGTGCTGGTAAGAGTGTGCAGGGGCAGATTTTAGCGGCACGACATGGTTGGCGTTGGCTTAGTGCCGGGCAACTGTTGCGCGATACTCACGATGGCGAATTGATTCATCGTATGCAATCTGGCGAACTAGTGCCGATGGAAACTATCAACGGTTTAATGGGTGAGGCTCTTAATAAAGCTAAGGATATTAATGGTGTAATTCTGGACGGCTATCCAAGACAATTAGAACAAGCTAAATGGCTGATTGAGTCGCGTTCACATCACGGAAAAGACGTTAAGTTGGTGATTGTGCTGGAAGTTCCGCGTGACGAAATTCTGGAGCGTTTGAGGGTTCGCGGTCGAGTTGACGACACGCCTGAAGCAATCGACAAACGACTCAGTATTTATCGAGGTGAAATTTACCCAATTCTGGATTATCTAAATGAAAATGGTATTCCAATTGTACATATGAGCGGCGTTGGAACTGTCGGGCAAGTTCATGATGAAATCGAGAGAGAGCTGGTTAGCCGCGGCATTGTTGAGGGCGTAAAATGAGCCAATTGATCACCGGAGAAAAAACGCCGCAACAGATGAAAGATATGCGCGAGTGTGGCAAGATGCTTGCGACAATTTATGATGAATTGAAAAAATCCGTAACGGCTGGAATGAGTGAGCTGGACGCTAATGATTTTGTAGCCAAGCGAATTAAAGATTTTGGTGCAGAAGCGACTTATCTTACGGACGAAGTGAAATTCCCGGGAGTGATTTGTATATCGACGAACGAGCAATTGGTGCATTCTTTCCCGACCGAATATGTTTTTGAAAAGGGTGACGTGGTCAGCTTTGACTTGGTGATTGGCTATCGTGGAATGAAAACGGATAGTGCCTTTACTATGGTTGTTGATGAGGAGCCTAAGGGTGCAAAGAAACATTTATTGCACGCAACAGAACAGAGTTTATATGCGGGAATTGATGCGATAACTGGCGATGGAACGCGAGTTGGTGATATTTCAGCGGGAGTGGAAGCTGTGCTGAAGAAGGCTAAGCTTGGTATAATTCGTGAACTAGTTGGTCATGGCGTGGGGCTGAGTATGCATATGGAGCCAGAAATTCCGAATTACGGCGGGCGAGGAACTGGTCCGATGTTGCACGCTGGCGACACGATTGCAATTGAACCGATGGCGAGCTTGAGCGGTGAGAAAATTATCACCGACAGTGACGGCTGGACAATTAGCATGAAAGACGGCAGTCTGGGTGCGCATTTTGAGCATACGGTATTGATTACCGAAACTGGCGCTGAAATTCTGACGAAGCTTTAATTATTAATCTGAATCCAGCGATTCGTTATCGAAATCTATCTCGGCGACTATATATCGGGGCTGGGTGGCAAGATCGCCGCCGCCCCATCCGCCGGCATAACGAGTTACACCGTGTTCAGCTTGCCAATCTAGATCTGTTTTTTGGCTGCATTTTAGATCATCCATCTTTTTGCGCATCTGTTTTTGTTCGATTCCGTCATTATATACTTCAATGTAGAAAAATACTTTATTTTTGCCACACTCTCTGTATCCAATATTATTTTTTAGCGAAGTGTCCTTTGTTGGACCATTTTTTAGGGTATTTAATAAGTTGTCTGGAAGGTAATTGGCCTGATGCATAGCGCGACCAATACCGCCGCCGTTAAATATTTTTATGCCTAAATCAGTATATCCTCCACCAGGACTATCATAAAATCCAAGCGATTTATAATACCTTAAAGGAACTTTATTTCCACCGGCTACGTATGATTTAAAAGCAGTTTCGACTTGATGTAATGTTTCTTTTGCAGCCGCGTCATACGCGTTCTCTCTGAACTTAGAATATGATATGGTGGCAATTCCCGTAAGAATACCGATAACGCAAATGCCTATAATGAGCTCGACAAGAGTAAAACCGTTTATGTTTTTCATTGTGAGGATATTGTAACAGAAATATTTTTTGGCAGCAACAAGGTAATTCACTTGCCAAATTATAGGCATAACCTGTATAATAGAGCTTATGCAGGAGCAATCTCGATATGTGGTAGGAATTGATATTGGCACGAAAAACGTGCGCTGTGTCGTTGGTTATATTGACGCAGAAAATGGTGCGCCAAAAATTGTTGGTGTCGGTGAAGCGCCGAATAGCGGAATGCGAAAGGGAACCGTAACGAATTTGAGCGGTCCAGCCGAAGCTATTGATAAGGCACTGGAACCAGCCGAGCGAATGAGCGGCCATCAGATTAACGCAGCTACGTTGAGTATTAACGGATCTCATTTATTAAGCACGAAAGCCGACGGAATGATTACCGTTGGAACTGTTAATAATGAAGTTACTCATGATGATATATTGAGGCTGGAGGAAGTTGCTACAACTGGAAAAGTGCCGCAGAATAGAGAGATTTTAGATATTATTGCGCACGCGTATAGGCTGGATGGTCAGGATAATATTAAAGATCCAATTGGTATGACTGGCGCGCGTTTGGAAATTAGAGCGAATGTCGTGTCTGGTTTGGTTCCACACATTACTAATTTACAGAAGTCGGCGGAAATGGCTAAGGTTGAGGCTGTGTCTGTTGTTCCGTCAGTTTTGGCGGCAGCTCAATCCGTTCTTACGGAAAGTCAGCGCGAAAACGGCGTTGCAGTGATTGATTTTGGTGCAGCAACTACAGGAATTGCCATTTACGAAGAGGGCGATTTGCAACATCTGGCGGTTATCCCAATGGGTGGTCAGAATGTAACGAACGATTTGGCTATTGGTCTTAGGACAGATCCGGAAATTGCGGAAGTTGTGAAATTGGCGCATGCGAGATTTGGTGGCGACGTTTTGGGCGAAGTTGAAACAAAGGTTGAAAAGCAGACATATAAGTTTAATCAAGAAGAAATTGATGAGATTGTTCAGGCGCGATATGAAGAGATCTTTGAAGCAATTGCTAAAGAACTGAAGAGAGCTGGACGATTAGGAAAGCTGCCAAGCGGCGTTGTGCTGGTTGGCGGCGCGGCGAAAGTCAAGGGTATGGTAGAGTTTACGAAAGATCAATTGAGCGTGGCGGCACGCTTGGGTGTTCCGGCTGGCTATAGTGGAGTTAGCGATGAAGTGAAAGGCGCGGAGTTTTCGGCTGCGGTTGGTCTGATGTTGATCGACTCTATGGGTATTTCGCAGCAGGTAAAACCGATAGTTGGCGCAAATGATGTCACTAAAAAAGCTGGCGGTTTACTTAAAAATATTTTCGCTAGATTTAAATAAATGATATACTTTATGTAAGGATTAAGAGAGGGAATATATGCCGCAAATACAACCAAGTGAAGTTCAAACATTTGCCAGCATAAAAGTCGTCGGTGTCGGCGGCGCTGGCGGCTCAGCTATTAACCGAATGAAAGACGCTGGTCTAACTGGTGTTCAATTTATTGCTATGAATACGGACGCCCAGGCGTTGCATAATTCGAAGGCTGACATAAAAATTCATCTTGGTCGTGACGCAACTAATGGTTTGGGCGCTGGTGCCGACCCTACTGTTGGTGAGGCCGCAGCTAATGAATCTCGTGATGAAATTAGGGAAGCGCTAGAAGGCGCGGACATGGTATTTGTAACAATTGGTGCTGGTGGCGGAACTGGTTCTGGTGCTGGTTATGTTGTGGCAGAAGTGGCGCGCGAGCTTGGTATTTTGGTAGTTGGCGTGGCAACTCGACCGTTTAGCTTTGAAGGTGAGAAGCGCCGAGTTAACGCGGATTGGGCGATTTCTCACTTGGGACGCGAGGTTGATACCTTGATTACGATTCCAAATGACAGATTATTGCAAACGATTGATCGCCGAACGCCGCTACTAGAAACATTTAAGATTGCTGATGATGTTTTAAGGCAGGGCGTTCAAGGTATTTCTGAGCTGATTACTGAGCATGGTTTGATTAACCTCGACTTTGCCGATGTTAAGGCAATTATGAGCAATGCTGGTTCGGCATTGATGGGAATTGGACGAGCAAGTGGTGATGACCGAGCGGTTCAGGCGGCACAACAGGCTATTGAAAGTCCGCTGATTGAGGTGTCGATTGATGGGGCTAAGGGTGTGCTGTTCAATGTAACTGGTGGCTACGATATGAGTATGGCGGAAATTCAGGAAGCCGCAGAAATTATTACTAGCGCTGTTAGTCCGAACGCCAACATTATTTTTGGTGCGACTTTGAAGCCGGAAATGGAAGACGAGTTGGTTATTACGGTGATTGCGACAGGATTTGATAGCGATACATTCCGTCAGCAGGAAGTTAGTCTGACTGTAGGCGACGACACGAAACCTGCCGAAACAGAAGTTGATGACGAAATGGTTAAAAATATTGACCTAGAGTTGGATAAGGAAGAATCTGCCGAAAGTTTTGCGGCTGAGCCAGAGACTAATATTTGGGAAAATCCAACCGTTGAAGCTGACGATGATGAGGATGATACGCCGGCATTTCTGAGGCGACGAAAGAAGAACAAGGAGTAAATAAAATGGTGTTTAATATCGGCAATAGTCGCGTTATTGAATCACGCGAAGTTTCTGATGGTGCCGCAATTCGACGTCGTAGAGAAACTCCAGATGGCAAGCGATTTACTACGTATGAGCGAGTTGAAAAACCGAACCTGGCAGTGATAAAGAAAAATGGCGATCGTGAGCTATTTGATCGAGTGAAATTGGCGAATTCGACGCGCCGTTCGGTCGGAAAATTCTTTAAGTCTGACGAGGAAGTTGATAATATCATTACGGCGGTTGAAGACTCTTTATATGCGTTGGGCGAATCGGAAGTTACGTCAAAACAGATTGGTGATCAAGTTTTGGATGAGCTAGAAAAACGCAACGAAGTGGCGTATGTTCGTTTTGCCAGTGTTTTTTATGAGTTTAAGACGCTGGATGATTTTGTGGAGATTTTAGCGAAGCGACGTAGTAAGGGTGAGCGGGAATTGTAATGCGAGTAGTTGTGATTTATCGTTCGGAAAGCGATTATGCGCGCCAAGTTTCAGACTTCCTGCGTGATTTTAGCCGACAAACTGGTCGGGTTTTAGAGGAAATGAGTCCTGATTCTGTGGAAGGTAATAATTTTTGCGAAGTGTATGACATTGTGGAGTATCCAACAATTATCGCGCTGAGCGACAGTGGTCAATTGCAAAACCTTTGGCGTGGTCTGCCGCTACCAACAATTAGTGAAGTGAGTTTTTATGTATAAGTTTTTTGCTCAATGGTTTTCTAAGCAAGATAAGCGTCAAAAAATTGCTGAAATCTCACTACTGACGGGCGCAGGAGTTGGTTTACTGGCGTCATTTATCCTGTCTATCGAAACATTGGTTCTGGCAAAAACTCCAAATACAGTCCTGGGGTGTGATTTAAATGCGGTGATCAGCTGTAGCAGTGTGGCCCAGCATTGGTCTGCGTCGCTGCTTGGTTTTCCAAATGCCTTTATTGGTCTTATGACTTTGCCTGTTATGGTAACAATTGCAGTGGCGTTGCTGGCTGGCACTAAGTTTCCACGCTGGTTTATGTTTACGGCGCAAATTGGCGTTAGTATTGGATTTATTTTTGCACTATGGATGTTCTATATGAGTTTTGTGGAAATAGGGGTGTTGTGTCCTTGGTGCCTAACACTTGATGTTGGCATGTTGCTAATTTTTGGTGGCATGACAAGATACAATATCCTAACTGGGGTTATCACTGGAAAAAAAGTAAAAAAATTTGTTCAAAATGATTATGACATAGTGCTGCTGATGATAATCATCACTTTGGCTGTTGTTATGATTTTGGCAAAATTTGGTGATCAATTATTATAAGAATTTTTATGTTATATTAAAAAACTTATGCTATAATGATAACCACAAGTTAATTATTAATAAAAATAGTAGAAGTCGAAGGTGCATCTTAATACGATGATGTCGGAAATGAATAAAAACCAAAGATTAATGATCAATCAGCGGCGATTTGCTGGTCCTCGGCTTGTTTTGTTTGCCAGCTTCATGATCTGTGTGGTCGTTGGCATATTCTTTATGGTTGGAAATCTATTGACTCGTCAGAGTAGTGCGACGGTGATGGGAGATATGGAATGGTCATTTAGTCAAATTACCGCTGGTTATGAACACACCTGCGCCCTCACTACCACTGGTCAGGCCTACTGCTGGGGGCTGAATAACCAAGGGCAACTGGGTAACAACTCCACCACCAACTCTCGCATCCCAGTCGCCGTCCAAATGCCAGCCGGCGTCAGCTTCCAGTCCATTACTGTCGGCAGCGACTACACCTGCGCCCTCACCACTACCAATCAGGCCTATTGCTGGGGAGATAATGAATATGGGCAACTGGGCAACAACTCGACCACTAATTCGTCAATCCCGTTGGCAGTTAGTTCAGTTGGCGTTAATGTGCCAGTTGAGCAATCAGCTAGTCGGTTATATAAATGGAATAATGCCGTTCAGCCAGGAACGCCATTGGCTGCAACCAATGCGGTGGCCACTTTACCAGAAGTTGGCAGTTCATTCCGGATTAGGGTGGGTCTGACGGCGGACGGCAATAAAACTCTTCAGAACACCACAGTTCCTCCTGGCAACATGAAACTTCGCGCTCAATATGCCAAGAAAACTGCCGCCAGTTGTAGTGCTGTGCCGTCTGGTGATTGGCAAAATATTACTACAAACTCCGGTCTGCGTTATGCTGCCACTGGCCCAGCGCATCAAACAGCCATTAGTGCTATCTCTGACAATCCAGTGCTGCCCACCAACAGTCATAATTACACTCATCAATCGATTGTTCGTCCAACAACTGATTCATCGTTAACTTTTACTAATTATCAAGGCATTGAGTCAGGGCAGACTGGTTTATGGGACCTTGTCTTGGCAGATAATGGCTTGGAACAAAACACCAGCTATTGTGTCCGTGTGGTAACCGACACGACTGCCGCTCCTGGATCTAGTATTGACAGTTACACAATGTATCCAGAATTTAAAACCGCTCCTGGATCGTTAGATATTCGTTTTAGGGATAATGCTGGCGCTACGGTCGCGAATCCTGTCACGAATTTTGATAACTCCACTATGAGTAATAGCAGTGTAGCCACCAGCGCTTTCTTGTCCAACTCAAGTTCGAAGCAAATTGAAGTTACGAATACACAGACCAGTTCTGGGTGGAGCGTTGTGTTGTCGGCATCTGACGGCGCGACCGCCAAATGGAAGCGAACTGCCGGCACAGAATCGTATATGTTCAACGGCACTAATGGCGATCAGGGATTTCTGTCTGTCAATTTTGGCACATCGTCTGTCTTAGCTTCGGGTAATTCATTGAGCGGGTCAACTTGCCAAACATCAGGAATATCAAAGGGTGTTGATTCTCAATTTAAGGTGGGGACTGCTACGGCTAACGGCGTTACATTGATGAGCAGCAGCGGGTCAACTGGTCAATTGGGATGTGCATTTTTGCTACAGAACGTTCGATTAAATCAGACTATTCCAGCATATCAAAAACCAGGAACTTATGAACTACCAATGACATTAACGGTAACAGCGCAGTAAGGTTGAGTATGAAAAATAGAGTAAAAAAATTATTTATCGTCATAACACTACTAGCTACTTTGAGTAGTCCTTATTCGGCTTTTGCGGATTCGTCGGCTAATTCTAATTTGTCACAGGTGATTACTGATTGTACTCATGATTCTCTAGAAAATGGTAGCCAGATGAATGAGTCAATTTGTCCGATTTTTCTGCCAAAATTCTCTAAATTTGATTTGGTAAATGGGAAAGATTTGCTGGTATATGGCGTTTATGATGCGGTGCATACAGTAACTAATCCTGTGACGGGTCAGCACGATTTGAAGGTTGAGTTTAATGGTCGAACTTTTGTTTTGGGGCGGGATAGCGAGCTTAAAGTTAACGGAAATATATGGGTGTTGGATTTTTCAAATTGGCAGAATAATCATCCAGGTGATAATTTTATGCCGCCAGTTCCAGAACGTACCTATAACGGTCGTGTTACGACTAAGCTGAAGGATAATGCAACATCCCCAGAAGTAGTGCGGATTGCTGATTTTTCATTTACGACTCCGAAAAAGACCACTGAAGATGTTATTGTTATTCCAAAGATTGTTAAAGAGATAAGTAAGGCTTTGGCTAATACGGGAATTAATTTATGGATGATTATGGCTGCTGGTATTGGTGTAATTGTTGCGGCGTTCATTATGTTATTTATTGTTAAAAAACAGAAAAAGAGGGATGAATGAAAAAATAAGCATAATAAGTTATAATGTAATAAATTAAGTAAGGAGAAAAAATGAAAAAGTTAACGTTGTTGATCGTTGCGAGCGTAGGCGTGGTCGGTCTATTGGGGTTGTATAATATGACAAACCCTTCTGTAGCTAATGCCGCAACTACTGCTAACTCTAAACTCTCTCAGACAATTAATCCTGGAGTTTTGAGTACTGATATTCGTGACTCGACTAATTCCTTAGTTAATAATCCAACATTCGCTATGGGCGCTACGACAGTGTCATCCTCATTGGGGTCGGGAATTGGTGTTTTTGGAGATAACGACAATCGAATTTATGCCGAAAACCCAGGTGCCGCAGATAATGGCTGGACGTTGACGCTAAACGTAGCGACCCCAGGAACTGGTGTTTGGTCTGCTGGCGGTGGAAAACAGTATAAATACAACGGAACTATTAACGAGGGTCGCCTAACAGTTAATCCAGCTGGCGGTACAGTTACCCCTGTAATTGGTGCAGCTGCAGGTATTACCAAGGGTACTTCTACGACCTTTTCTGGTACTAGTCCCGTAACACTAATGAGCGCTTCAGCGACTGCTAGTAAAGTATGGGCTGGATATATAACTAATACCTCATTAGCCCAAACCATCCCAGCTGGCCAGGCGGCAGGTACATACGTATTGCCAATGGTTCAAACGATTACGGCTCTTTAGCGGACTTAGATTATTAAGCGAGAATAGACATTCTGATGAGTGTCTATTCTTTTATGTGTGACATTGATATAATAAGCATAATAGGTTTTTAAGGAGGGATATGAAGAATTTGTTGTGGAGTAAGGTTATTGGAGCGACGATGATTGCGGGGCTGATTTTGCCTGCGTCGGTGTCTGCTAATGGTATCGGTGGTCGACCAGCAAATCCTGATCCGAATAATCCCAGGACAAGCTCAATTTTCATCTATAATCTTTCTGGTGGCGATTCGAAATCTGACCAATTGTATGTTCAAAACGGGTCTGATAAAGAAGAAACGATTGAAGTTTATTCGGTTGACGGTACAGTTACGACGACTGGTGATATGGCTTGCAAGGAGAAGTCGGAGGATAAAGTTGGTGCGGGCAAATGGGTTTCTGTCTCTAAAAAAGAGGTGACTCTTGGCGCGAATGAGAACGCGCTTGTTGATTTTACGGTAAATGTTCCAAGCAAAGCAGATGTTGGCGAGCATAATGCATGTATGGTTGTTCAGCGGAAGGTTAATCAGGCGTCAAATAATGCTGGTGGCATTCAAGTCCAGACTCGTCAGGCTATCCGTATGGCAATAACCGTTCCTGGTGATATTCACCGCGACGTGACGATTGAGAAGTTTAACGTTAAGAATTCTAACAGCAGTCAATTGTATGAAATCGCCTTAAAAAATTCTGGCAATGTGTCCGCTGATGTTGACGTAAAGCTGGTCGTGAAAGACCCGATGGGAAATGTTGTCTATAAAAACGGTGGCGTGAATGCGATGATTGCGAATGAAACGCGACAGTTTAATTATGATAGCAATTTGGCGCCGTTTTGGGGAGGAAAATATAAGGTAGAATTGTCGATTTCCTATAAAAAGAAGGCTGGCGAGTGGGGAATTAGCCAGGACAAAAATGAGCTAATCACAAAAACCGCCGAATCAAAAGAATTGTTCTTTTGGCCATCAACTACAGCGTTAATGATGATTGGCGGTGGAATACTTTTGTTCATTATTTTGATAGTGATAATTGTCATAAAATCAAAACGGAACAAAAAAACTGTTCAATTTAAAAAGCGTTGAGTTTATAAAAAAGTGAAGAATAGTTATATGAAGAAAAGTTCTCTGATTAGAGCGTTTTTGAGCATTGTGATCGTGGCGCTCGGCGGGGTTTTACTATTGAAGAACCTCGATATCATCAACATTAGCTGGGATATTTTCTGGGGTACGGTTTGGGCTGCAGGATTTGTATTGTCTGGGCTGGTGAATATATTCAATTATCGAAATAAAACGGCATGGATTTGGGGATTATTGCTGGTTGCGATTGGCATTCTGATTGGCTTAAATTCCTACGGAATAGTTGACGTTAGTATCTGGAAGGTATTCTGGCCTGTAGTTTTGATTGCTGCTGGTTTGGCAATGATGTTTAATACTAACCCTAAGGGTGTTAAGCGTTCCAAAAAGCTTAACAAAGACAACGCAGGTAACGAGAAAATTGCCTGTTTTTGGGGCGAAGAAGACGCTGTGAAAGGTGATTATACTGGCGGTTCGTTGGTTGCGATATTTGGTGGTGTGGATTTGGATTTGCGCCAAGCAAAGATTAAAGACGGTTCTGTGATTGAAATTTTTACATTTTGCGGTGGTGTTAATATTACTTTGCCAGACGATGTGGTTATCGAGAATGAAGTGCGCGGATTTTTGGGCGGAACTGATGACAAAACTCTACCTAAAGATTCTGCCAAAAAAACGTTATATCTTAAGGGCGAGTGTATTTTAGGCGGTCTGGAAATTAAATAAAGTTCTTGGGATTTTGATGAAAACGCGCTACAATAACAGTAGGGCGTTTTCGCGTATGTTGAATTGGCGTGAAATGAGCGGTTATCAGCCGTGAAGTCTGCGGGAAGAAATTGGCATGAAGTCGAGATTAGAACCTGCCGTGAGCTTGCGTAAATAGCAAATAAAGAGCTGAAAGAATCACTTCTTTTGGAATCGAGATGGTACCGTCCGCATAAAACACCTGAGCGGATTCTCGAAGTCAAAAGAGGTGATTTTTAATTTATGAAAGGAGTGCGATGAAAGGTATTGTCTATATTATGAATACCGCAGTCTCTGGGCTGATTAAAATCGGTAAAACTGGATTGCAAAACTACAACGAGAGAATGCGACATCTTGAGCGTAATGGATATTATAACGTTTCTGGGCTGAAGCAATTTTTTGCTATCGAACTCAACGATTATGATGATAAAGAGGCGTTGCTGCATGAAATTTTTAGTAAGCATCGAGTCGACGATAGTGAGTTGTTTGCTCTAGACTGCGAACTCGTTAAACAGCTGTTGCTGGCATTTGATGGTCAAGTAGTTTATCCGAAAAATATCAATAAGGAGCATGCGTTTGACGATGTAGTGCGGTTGCGAAAACAGGTGTCGCTATTTAGTTTTTATCGAAAAGGACTGAAAAACGGTGACGTGATTGTCTTTGCGCAAGATAAATCCATTAGCGCAACTGTTGCTGGTGAGAGGGAAGTTGAATATGACGGCGAAGTCTATAAATTGTCGCCATTAACCCGTGAAATTTTCCAGAAAAAAGGCAAGCGTAATGCTAGCGGTGCGTACCAGGGTGCAGCTTATTGGTTATTTAATGGTAAAAAATTAAAAGACTTAGAAGACAAGTAAACTATACAAAGCGGAAGGGATAAGTAATGAAATTCAAACATGGAACACGTCGTCGAGCTGCAGAATATGAGAAAGATTGGGTGCAGCGATGGAAAGAGGATGACACATTTAACAAGTCGATTGCGCAACGTCCTGCTGATAATTCTTGGGTTTTTTATGACGGTCCTCCGTTTTTGACGGGAACGCCACACCACGGGCATTTGTTGGTTAGTACGGTGAAGGATACGATGGGACGATTTCACACGATGAAAGGTCAGCGAGTTGAGCGACGTTGGGGCTGGGATTGTCACGGACTGCCAGCGGAGGTTTACGTCGAAAAAACGCTAGGCATTTCTAATAAAAAAGAGATTGGCACGAAGATTAGCGTTTCGGATTATGTCAAGGAATGTCGAGCGGCTATGGTGCGAACTGGCACCGAATGGGAAGACACGATTGAGCGAATTGGTCGTTGGGTCGAGTTTAAGGGCGCTTATAAAACCATGGATAATAATTACATGGAATCTGTTTGGTGGGCGTTCAAGAGACTTTACGAAGAAGGCAAAATCTACGAAGGCGAAAAGATCTTGGTCTATTGCACAAAGGACGCAACACCGATTTCTAAGAGTGAAGTGGCTATGGAAAATAGCTATCAAATAGACACCGACCCGAGCTTATTCGTCTACTTTAAGCTGGAGGATGAGGATGAATATTTGCTTGCGTGGACGACGACGCCATGGACTTTGCCAGCAAATATGGTCTTGGCGGTGAATCAGGATGTTGATTATTCTTTGGTGGCGTACGGTGATAAAAAGTTTTACGTTGCAAGCGACCGTGTTGAGAAAGTCATGACGGACGAAAAGCACCAGCCGCTGGAATATTCGATCGTTAAGACGATTAAGGGTTCTGAATTGGTGGGCAAGCGATTTGAGCCTTTGTTTGAAAATCGTGGGCCGGCTGCGCATAAGATTCTTCACGCCGATTTTGTGACGACTGAGGACGGTACGGGAATTGTTCATATTGCGCCAGCTTACGGTGAGGACGATTATGAATTGTGCCGAAAAAATGACGTTCCAGTATTGTCGTTGGTTGACGGTGATGGAAATTACACAGAAGGTAGATGGCTGGGTCGCAATATCTGGGAAGTGAATAAAGAGATAGCGAAGACCTTACTGGAAGAGGGTCGAGCGCTGAAAATTGAATATATTCGCCACGAATATCCGCATTGTCACCGATGCGGCACGAAATTGATGTACCGTGCTCACCCAAGTTGGTTTATGGATATTCAGAGCCAGAAAAAGGAAATGTTGGAGGCGAACGAGCAGACAAGCTGGACGCCAGACAATCTGAGGACTGGACGATTCCACAATATCATCGAGCAGGCGCCGGATTGGAATTTGAGCCGCGACCGTTACTGGGCAACGCCAATTCCAGTGTGGAAGGGTGTGAAAAATGACGGCACGGAAGTGGTGAAGGTGATTGGAAGCGTTGCGGAATTTGAAGAAGTTACGGGTCGCAAGTTGGACGATTATCATTTGCCGCAAGTTATGGACGTTACGTTTGAGTGCGACGGCGCAGAAATGCATCACATTGGTAAGGTTTTGGACTGTTGGTTTGAGTCTGGCTCGATGCCGTTTGCTCAATTCCATTATCCATTTGAGAACAAGGAAAAATTTGAAGCAAGTTTTCCTGCCGATTTCATCATTGAAGCGATTGACCAGACGCGCGGTTGGTTTTATAGCTTAACAGCGGTGAACGTGGCTTTGTTTGGTAAATCTCCATGGAAGAATTTGATTTGTACTGGATTTATCAATGCTGCCGACGGTAAAAAAATGAGCAAGAAGCTAAAGAATTATACCGATCCGATGGAATTGATGAACAAGACTTCGGCTGACAGCTTCCGATTCTTGATGCTTTCAAGTCCACTAACAAACGGCGAAAATTTTGCCTTGGCGGATAAGGACGTGATGGATGTAGCGCGCAAGCTTGGTATGATCTGGAATATGTACGACTTCTTCACGATGTATGCCGAAGTTGACGGCTGGGAGTCTAACGGCGATTTGTCAGATCCGCTTCACGATTTAACAAATCCGTTGGATATTTGGATTGTGTCGAGGTTGCATCAATTGATGACAGAGGTCGAGCGAGGTCTTAATAACTATAATCTGCAGGACGCGACCAAGCCGATCTTGCCATTCTTAGACGACGCAAGCAACTGGTACGTTCGACGCAGCCGCCGCCGCTTCTGGAAATCTGAAGATGATGGCGATAAAAATGACGCTTACCGCACGCTCCATTACGTTTTGGTGCGACTCAGCTATATGCTAGCGCCGTTTACGCCATTCTTAGCGGAAGAATTGTACCATAATTTGACAGGCGATAGCGAGTCGATTCATCTTAAAGATTGGCTGCCGGCTGGTGAAATAGACAATTCAATGCTTCGCGACATGAATGCACTGCGTACTGCGGTGAATGACGGCCTGTCAAAGCGCGCATCAGAGGGAATTAAGGTGCGTCAGCCGTTGGCGTCTGTGAAACTTGTCAACACTATTTCTCAGGATACATCAGCGGAAGTTGCGCAGTTCTTGATTGATATCGCTAAAGATGAATTGAATGTGAAATCGGTTGAAATTTTTACAGATTCAGAGTCTGAGTCGGCGCAACCGAGCGTTGTTTATGACTTAACAATTACTCCTGAGCTAAAGCGTGAAGGTTTGATGCGTGAAATCGTTCGCCACGTTCAAAGCGCACGCAAGCAGGCTGGTCTGCAGATAGATGATCGAATTGTGCTGAGTATTTTCAGCGACGATTCTGAAATATCTCAAGCTGTCGATGCTTTCGCTGATGTCATTAAATCTGAAACGCTCGCCGTGGAATTGAATTCTGTGGTCAATGAATCGGAAAAATATGACGCCAAAATCGAGGGTAAATTGGTAGAAATTTCCCTGAAAAAAGCTTAAAAAACCAAGTTATAACGTCTATGCTTGCAAAAGTCAGGGGCAGCTAGTATAACAAGTTCATAGCATAATAATTTGAAAGGATAAGCTATGATTAACTTGATTAAGGCTGGAGCTATCGCTGCATTGGCTACCGTTGGCGTAATATTCGGCAATGTAACCGCGTCTGCGTTAGAGACTACTCCGCCGGCTGCACCAAAAATAACAATTTCCACCGCTCAATATAAGGGTGAGAAAAATACAATTAAGTTCGAAAGCGCTGCGAACGACCACTATCGATTCGTGCTAACGAGTGGCACAAATAAGATTCAATTGAAAGGTCCTATTCGTCAAGAATTGATGCAGGGTAGTGAGTTGTCAATTGAAGAATTAGTGAAGAAGTATTACCCAAGTTCTGCCGACTCAATCCCATACGATACTCCTATTTCAATTGACACATACTGGTTTGACAAAGAAGGCAATTACGATAACTCATTACATCAAACTGTCGCATTGACTGTTGGTGGCAATCTGACAAAGGCTGTGAAGTTGAACCAGACACCGCTTGTTGCAACATTGAAAAACCCAGAAAGTTTGCCGGAAACTCCTGCTAATCCAAATCCAGTTACTCCAGCTACTCCAGAAAACCCAGTAAATCCTGAAACTCCAGCTGAATCAGAAAATGTTAATGTAACAACTACTCCAGTTCTAGTAGAATCAACCCCAGCTTCAGTTTCTTCTCCTCGCAAAGAAACTAAGCCTGCTGAGACTTTGGCTGAAACTGGTGTAAGTGTATATTCAGTTATCGCTGCCGCAGTTACAGTGATTACCGCTGGCGGTGCTGCAATCATTAAGCGATAGTAATCTTGTAGATTCTCATAAGAATTTCAGTAAAAATATCCTCCTCTTAGCGGGGAGGATATTCTATTGACTTTTAATCGTACTTATGCTAATATATAATTATTAATTGATAAAAATAAAAAAGTTATGCAAAATTTATTCAACAAATTATTTGGCAGTAAAGTAGGGTTTTCGCCAATCGATCCGCTGGCAGACGGACTTGCTGAAGAAATTATTAAAGAGCAGCGGGAACCGCAGGCAATTCGGCTGGACGCTGACGAAATAGAAGATATTCGTAAGTTTTGGTCTCGTGCGGATGGCGATTTTGATAGCTGATAGTGTATAATTAGCTCATGTTAATTGAGTTTTTTACTTTTTTTGCTCGAGCTGGCGGAGGAGGGTCGGGCTCTTCTGGAGGGTCCTTAATTTTGATGCTGCCCGCAGCTGTATCGGGCGGTGTGGCAGGCTTTGTAAAAAGGAAGACTAGATCAAAAATAGCAGGCTTCTTGGTGGGCGTTGCCGTTGGACTAGTTTTTAGTTTACTGTATTTAGCCGATTTAATGTGGTTCATATGTGCAGTTATTTCTACTTTTGTGGGGGCTGCTATCTCTGTATTTGTTGATAAACTCAAATTATTTCGCCAAAATAGTGAGGCGGCTACGAATACAGTTTGCCAAGCCTCCTCTGCTGATTCGTTATGGCAGCCAGATAGTCTTATCAATTACGCCAAGCAAGTTTTCGAGAGGTTTCAGTATGATTGGAGTAACTTAGATTATGAGTCAATCCGTAAATATACAACACAGCGTTATTCTAATCACATAGGTCTGATAATGCAGGCTTTACGTCAAATGGGTCGTAGGAATATCGTCGATAACGTGCGGATAAATGAGACTATTTTTGCCGACGCGCATGATGATGCTAATAATCAAAGCGATCGGGTGAGTGTAGCATTTTTGGCGGAAGCAGACGATAGGCTAGAGGAGGTTGCTACAGGTAAGAAAATCCGAAGTACTAACGAAGAATTTGCAGAGAAGTGGAACTTTGTTCGTGAAGGCAATGAGTGGAAGTTAGATGGCATAAATCAGCCGACTGAGGACGTTAATACATTAGTTGGCTCGCTGAATAAGTTTGCTAAGGACAATGGTATGTATTTTAGTCTGGATTGGGGTAGGCTGCTTCTTCCGAAGGGTGGTAACTTATTTTTGCCGCGCTATTTTAGCTCTGCTGACGTAAATAACCACGTTATTGGTATTTGGGATGGTGGCATTCTTGTTCAGCTTTATACTTGTGTGCTTAAAAATGGCAATGGATTTACGGACGAGAGTAAAAACAAAGATGAGGTTAACTATATTATCGGTCAGATTATGCTACCCAAATCTTACGGTGGAATTTTGGTCGACAGGGATGATAATAGCATTTTTAGGAAGCGGATAATATCGCCAATTGGCTACAAGAAAATTAAAATGGAGTGGGGTGATTTTAATAAACGCTATACCATTTTTGCCACAAACGAAGATCGGGCGGCGAGCTTTGAGTTATTAAATCCTAGTTTTATGGCGTGGCTGTATGACCAGGATATAAAAGCTAATATTGAAGTGATGGATAATATAGTTATTTTATATGCCCGGGTTTCTTCTGATGAAAAACGCTATGCAGAAATGTTGGAGATTTTAAGAAGGGCTCACAAAGAGCTGAAAATGTAGGAGGTGCTATGATTACTAAAGCCATTATTCCGGTCGCTGGTTGGGGCACACGAATGTTGCCGATTACCAAATCTATTGAAAAGTGTATGTTGCCGGTCGGTATTCGTCCAGTGATTGATTATATTGTGCAAGACGTTGTGCGCGCGGGCGTGAAGGATATTTACTTCGTAGTTGGCGAGCAGAGTACACAGGTGCAGAGCTATTATCGATCGAATATTCAATTGAACGATTATTTACGTCGAGCGGGCAAACAGGATAAACTTCCCCTGGTGGCGCCACTTCGCGACGTCCGAATACATTTTTTAACTCAGCCGGGAACTGGTGGTTACGGCACAAGCATTCCAGTTGGTTTGGCGAGTGAATTCATCAAACAGGGCGAGTCGGTCTTTGTGATTATGGGCGATCAATTCTTTTGGCGCGGCGACGGCGGCTCAAATGCGGCAGATTTGGCGGAGTTGGTGGAATCGCGTGGATTGTCGGCTGGGCTATTAGGAAATCCTGTCGAAGAGGAATTTATTCCGCAAACAGGGATTATTGAAACCGACGATCGGGGTAATTTTGTGCGAATAATTGAAAAGCCAAAATTGGAAGAAGCTCCAAGTAATCTCAGCAACTCAAGTTTTTATGTCCTGAACAAAGAGATTTTTGAGTTGGCGCGAACTTTACCAGCAAACCCTAAGAGAGGCGAGTTTGAGCTAACGGACGCGATTAATGCTTACATCGATGGCGGCGGCGTGATTGTCGTTGGTGAGGCTAAGGGTGAATATATGGAATGCGGATCGCCGAGCGGTTGGCTGAAGGCGAATAACGCTATGGCGAAAAACGCCACTTGCTAACTTGACTATGTGCACTTGATTTTATTGCTAGTTTTTGATAGAATTATTAGAGTTAATTCATAATAATTAAGGAACGAAATGAAAGCAGTCGTAAAAATCTCTGGCAAACAATATCTTGTCAGTGAAAAAGAGTCCCTCTTGGTGGATCTCCTCCCTGAAGGCACAAAAGAACTCACTCTCGACGCACTTTTAGTGATTGATGGTGATAAAATTAAGGTCGGTACGCCAACCGTAAAAGGATCTAGCGTTAAAGCTAAGGTCGTAGAAGCGGAAGTTAAGGGCGATAAGCTTCGCGTTATCCGCTACAAGAGTAAGAAGCGTGTACACAAAGAAACTGGTCATCGTCAGAAGTACACGAAGATTGAAATTACGTCAATCAAATAATCTGAAGAGCCGCTTTCGCAAAGGAAGCGGTTTTTTGATGTCTGTTATTTATGTTCTGCTCATGCTATAATTAAGGCAGGTAAAAAGGGGAACGAATGACAAAAATCATTGCGGTGACAAATCAAAAAGGTGGCGTCGGCAAAACAACGACGTCAATTAATGTAGCGTATTTTTTGGCAAAAGCTGGCAAGAAGACATTGTTGGTGGATTTTGATCCGCAGGGCAATGCTACTAGTGGACTTGGGATAGATAAGCAAAATTTGGGCGCAACAATATCAGAGGTGATTATGCGACAAATTGACCTGGCGAATATCATATTGCCGACGGAATATAAAAACTTATCAATCGCTCCAGCTACACCTCATTTGGCGAATACGGAAGTGGAATTGGCGCAGGCGCAGGGAAGGTTTGTTCGCTTACGAGAAGCTTTACAGAAGGCGACGGATTACGACTATATTATTATTGATAGCCCGCCGAGCTTGAGTTTGTTGACGGTCAACGGTATGATTGCTGCTAATTACGTATTGCTTCCAGTTCAGGCGGAATTTTACGCCCTGGAAGGATTGGGGCAGCTTTTGGAAAGTATGAAATTGATAAAGAAGGGGCTTAATCCGCCTCTGGAATTATTGGGCGTTTTATTGACGATGATGGACTCCAGGACTACATTATCTGGGCAAGTTCACGCTGAGGTTAAAAAGTATTTTCCGGATAAGATTTTCAAGAATAGCATTCCGCGAAATATTCGCCTGGCTGAAGCTCCTAGTCACGGCGCGCCAGTTGGGGCATATGATCGTTTTTCAAAAGGTTCTCGGGCTTATAAGGCGCTAACGAAAGAAATTATAGAGAGGGTGGAGCGATGAAAAAAGGTTTAGGTAGAGGTTTTGGGTCATTGATTCCAACCAATTTGATCGATGAAACGTTCGATCCGACAGCACAGCAGGACGTGAAAGTTTCTCATTTGAGAGATATTGCTATTGATCAAGTTGTCCCAGATCCAGATCAGCCGCGTCGCTTTTTTGATGAGAATGCTTTGAATGAGTTGACAGAATCGGTGCGCGAGCATGGTGTGGTTCAGCCAATTGTTGTGACGCCAAAGGGTGATAAATATCTGATCGTGGCGGGCGAGCGACGTTGGCGTGCGGCGAATAGGGCTAATTTAACAGAGGTGCCGTGTATTGTCAGGAGTATGAGTGACCAGAATCGCTTGGAGATTTCTTTGATTGAAAACTTGCAACGACATGATTTGAATGCACTTGAAACTGCAACCGCTTATCAAAAATTGCGCGACCAATTCAATATGACGCTGGAGGAAATTGGCAAGCGTTTGGGCGGCAAATCTATCAGCGCTGTTAGTAATACTCTGAGGTTATTGAAGTTACCGAAGTCTGTGCAGCAGGCGTTGTTTGAGGGGCGATTAAATGAAGGGCAGGCAAGACCTCTAATCGGTTTGCCTGATGACGCCGCGGAAGATATTATGGAGCGAGCTATTCGCGAGGAGTGGTCAGCGCGACGGATTGAGCAAGTTGTTACTTTGTGGAAGCAGGCGAAGGCTAGTCCAATCGAGAACAAACGACGCCCAGCAGATATGCCTCACGCAGATGCTGTTGAAAGTCTTTCAAAGCGGTTTGGAACAGGGGTGAAAATCCGTACAAACGGCCGTGGAGCCGGTCAGATTAGTATCAAGTTTAAAGATAATCTTGAATTTGAGCGGATAAGAGAATTACTCGAAAAGTAATTTTTATTAGAACGAGCGAATTTTATTGAATGGGAATATTCGTAGACCGACTGGTCCGACGATGTCATAAAGAGGGATTGGTCCCATGCAGTTTCGAGAGTCGCAAGAATAGCTTCCTTGGCGGTGATCGCCCATAACGAATATTGTGCCTTCTGGTACGGTCGTATCGACATCTCCAGAGGTAGGCTGTCCTGGCTCATTTTTATTGACTGAGGTGTCAGGGTTAAATCCGTCGGGATTTTCTGTGTTGTAAATAGTTACGGTGCCGTTTTTCACAGTAACTCGCTCACCAGCAAAGGCAATTACACGCTTAACAATGTACTCATCTTTACCTGTGGATGCATTGAAATTTGGATTCTTAAACACAATTACTTGTCCGCGCTTCGGTGTATAATTTTTATTTTGCAATTTTGAGCTAGTGACGGGCAATCGATTGACGATCAGGCGATCACCGGTGTACATTGTCGTTTCCATGCTGGCGCCTTCAACATTGAAAGTTTGAAATACAAAAGTGTTCAATAAAAGTGTACCAATCACCACGCCAACAACGAAAATGACCATTCCCAGGCCATCTTGTAATTTCGGATGACGATCCATAAAAGTAGCGTCCATTGTTTCAATTATAAGCGTTTTGTGTGTTATAATCAATAGATATGAGACCACGCAAACAGTCGATGGACGGATTTGTCGCCAAGCGACCACAGCGAACTTCGTTGGGGGAAATTACTAGCAAAAAAACGACTACGCTCGGGCATCCTCGTAGCAACGAAGATAGTCCGCAAGTGTCGAATAATGCGACAAGGAATATTCAGCAACCAACTTCTGCTAATAAATTAAAGCAGAATATTAGCGAATCGTTGGCGGCGATTGATGAAAACACCAAGCCTTCTCATCGACAGGAGCGCAAACAGAAGCGTAAGAAAAAGTTAATTACCAGGATTATTCTTGCGGTTATCGGAATTATTATTGCAATTGTGGCGGGCTGGCTGCTATTAAAATTATGGCAGACGATGAACTCAGTGTTCCATAATGGCGGAATCTTAGGACTGTTTTCGCAGCAGAAACTGAAGGAGGATGCTTATGGTCGAAGTAATGTGCTGATTTTAGGTACAACAGATGACGATCCGGATCACCCGGGTGCGACACTGACCGACTCAATGATGATTCTTAGTGTCAATCAGACAAAGAAAGACGCGTATATGTTTAGCATTCCGCGTGACTTGTATGTAAAATTTGGCATGGCATGTAATTCTGGCTACGCTGGTAAAATCAATGAATATTTTGGCTGCGTGAATAATGGAGATAGCGCGCAGGCAGAAGCCGAACGGATGGATAAAACTAAGAAATTCATCGGCGATATATTCGGTATGGATATTCAATACGTGGCGCATATTAATACTGCGGTGATTCGTGATGCCGTCAATGCGGTCGGCGGAGTTACTGTTGGTGTACAGAGTCGTGATCCGCGGGGAATCCTTGACCCAAGTATGGACTGGATGTGCCGAGCGAAGGAGTTGAATTATCAGCAACGTCGCGAACGATGTCCAACGGGTCACTATATGCAATTAACTAACGGCAAGCACGAAATGGATGGCGAAAAAGCCATGTGGTTCTCTCGAGCGCGCGGTTTGGTGGCGCCAACTTACGGATTGGAACAATCCAACTTTGACCGAGAGAAAAACCAGCAATTGGTACTTATGGCGCTGAAAAACAAAGCTACTTCCACGGGAACGCTGACTGACTTTGGTAAGGTTACGTCTCTGATGGATGCTATGGGCAAAAACTTGCGCACGAATATTGATACGAAAGAAATCCGTACAATTATGAACCTCGGCTCAGAGATAAAAGAATCTGATATTCACAGATTGAGTTTTGTGGAAGAAAACAACGTACTTATGACTACTGGCACGGCGGGTGGCGCAAGTATAGTTCAGCCAGCTGCGGGATTGTATGATTATGACGACATTCGCGCTTATATAAAGTCTGAGATTTACGCAACGCCATTGTCTAAGGAAAAAGCCACAGTTGCTGTCTTGAATGGCTCCGGCGTGGCTGGTGCAGCGCAGAAAGAAGCGGATAAATTGACAGAATTAGGAATGAAAGTTGTTCATGTCGGCAATGCTCCAGGTAATGAAAAGCTAGGGAAGACTCAAGTTTATCAATTGCCAGCTGGTAAAGAAAAAACTGCCACGAAAGATAAATTTAAGGAGTTGTACGGCTCGGTTTCATCAGATTCCTCAAAGTACAATTTGAATGTTGATGCACAATTTATCGTTGTTGTGGGAACTGGCTCATAATTTGGTATAATAGAGTAAGTTATGGAGTTACTGAAAACTGTTAAACGAAGAACGTTTTGGAGCGAGTTGGTTTATTATGTCTTAAATATTGGCTTGGCGGTGGCATTGCTTGTTATTGCTCAAGCATTTCAGACCCCGTTTCCAGCGTTAGCACTTGTTGTACTGAGTAAATGGCGCATAATTGCCGTTCGTCCGCGTTTTTGGTGGGCGAACATTCAGGCTAACTTGGTTGACCTGACGGTCGGAATTGGTGTTGTTGGCCTTATGTATCTACCTACGTCGGTGTTTTATTTCCGCGTAGCATTGGCGATACTATACGCAATTTGGTTAGTTGTGATTAAGCCGATGTCTAAGCGCTGGCAGGTCGCCATGCAATCGTTGATCGCTATTTTCGTCGGCGTAACTGCGCTGATGGTGGTGTCGTACGAGTGGCCAGTTTCTGCAGTTGTTATTCTGATGTTCTTGATCGGTTATAGTTCTGCGCGCCATTTCCTACACAGTTATGACGAAGAACGAACGGTTTTACTTTCAGCAATCTGGGGGCTCGTCTTTGCTGAACTGGGTTGGCTGTCATATTATTGGACTTACAGCTACGGAAAGTCATTATTTGGCGGCGTTTCACAGGTTACGATAATCTTATTGCTATTCTCGCTCGTCGCTAGTAAAGCTTACCAATCTTACAACAAACACAAAGCTATTCGATTTTCAGACATATCCGCTCCGGTGATTCTTACTATCGGAATTATCTTAGTGATGCTAGTGTTCTTAAATTCTGTAGTAATTTAATCTTGGACACCGGTGAAACGCAGGACCAGGATGTAATTGAGAACTCTCTCTTTTACGAAACCATTTTTCGTGGCTTCGTCAATTATTCTATTGTGCTGCTGAGGGTCCGCCTCGATAAATAACAATCCTTCTGGAGTGAGGCATCGTGGTGCTTGTGAGATCAATTGCAATATCAATTTCAATCCTTCTTCTTCGGCGAATAGCGCAATATCTGGTTCGTATTGGAGTTCTGGAGATACATCCCAATTTTTGTCAACGTAAGGTAAATTGGCAAATATATAGTCGACTGGTTTGAGTTGACCATTAAGTAATGATTGCTGTTGAATATGAACGTCCGCATTTAAGGCATTCGCATTTTTTTCTGCAATATTTAAGGCTGGTTTGCTGATATCGGATAAGATTACCGACAAGTTGCTTCTCTCTAATTTAGCGGTAATTCCCAGACAGCCAGATCCTGTGCCAACGTCAATTAAAACTTTTTCGGCAATTTCGCTGGCGGTCAGTTCTAAAAACAATGAAATCAGATCTTCGGATTCAGGGCGGGGAATTAAAACGGAGGGGGATACGGTAAATCTACGCCCGTAAAATTCTTTATAGCCCAGAATGTAGGCAATTGGCACGCGGTCTAATCTTAGGTCTAGTCTGGCATTTGCGATGTCAAATCTTCTGGGGTCAATTTCTTCGTCCAGATGAGCGTGTAGATAAGTGCGGTTTTTTCGCAAAGTGTTGGCTAATATCAATTCGGCGTCTAATCTGGCGGACGGGATGTTCGCTGCCTTTAAGGACTTTGTGGCAATTTTTAGCCATTCAGAGATAATCATATTGCTAATTATAACATATATCTATGGAATGTAAAAAGTGAAAGTACTTGCAAAATTACGGATAAGATTGTAGAGGATATTGACAAATAAAGCCAAAGATAGTATTATATTAATGTATATTATTAAGTGAAAGAAATGGACGATATTAAATAGTATGGCAGAAAGAAAGTACGAACTTCCCACTATCAGTAATGTGATTATGGGCGTAGGCGTTGACGGTGGTGGAATAAGACCCGCAGACAGAAAAGAAGCCGCAGTATCAGAGAACGACGGAGAACTGGCTCAGTGGGAAGAGGCGCGTAGAAATATGACTCCTGAAGAGCAGAGAGCTGCTGATGAAGCTGCTATCCGGGCTCTATATGAAAAGTATATGAAGCGCGCAGGTGATGAATCTTTGAGCCTGGAGGCTTGTTATAAGTGGAGTGAGGCTGCGCTTGATTTAGAATTTAGGAATCCAAACCTCTTTAATGATTAGCATTCTGAGCTTTCAGCTCACGCTCATATCTCTGTAGATTTTCAATCAAATCGTCGATATCCCCGTTCATTGCAGCGGGGATATCGCTGCGGTTGTAGTGAATGCGGTGGTCGGTGATTCGGTCTTGCGGGAAGTTGTACGTTCGGATTTTTTCCGAGCGGTCGCCAGTTCCAACCAACGAGCGTCGCTCGGCACTTAATTTGGCGTTTTCTTCGTCAATTTTCATCTGCAACAATCGCGAACGAAGCACGCTCATGGCTTTTTCGCGGTTTTTAATTTGCGACTTTTCATCTTGGTTTGTAACTATCATTCCAGTCGGCAAGTGGGTGATTCGCACCGCTGAGTCTGTGGTATTTACGCTCTGTCCGCCGTGTCCGCTGGAGCGGTAAATATCAACACGCAAATCGTTCGGGTTTATCTCGATATCGGCCTCTTCTGCTTCTGGCAAAACCGCCACTGTTACGGTTGAAGTGTGGACGCGACCTTGGCTTTCAGTGACTGGAACTCGCTGAACTCGATGTACGCCACCTTCGAACTTCAATTTAGAGTATGGCGCATCGCCCTTGATCATGAAAATAACTTCTTTATAGCCGCCAGAATCGTTGGCTGATTCGCTAATTAATTCTATTTTATAGCCGTTAGATTCGCACCAACGTAAATACATGCGGTATAGTTCCGCCGCAAACAACGACGCTTCATCGCCGCCAGCTCCAGCGCGGATCTCCATGATGATATTCTTCTCGTCGTTGGGGTCTTTCGGGGTAAGCAGGATGAATAATTCTTCTTCTAATTCGGTCAATCGAGCTTCGGTTTCAACAATCTCAAGTTTCGCCAGGGCAGCCAATTCGCCGCCTTCGTTGGCTAACTTTTTGGCTTCTACTAAGTTTTTTTCCAGGTTTTCTCGCTCTTCACCTTTGGAGATAAGCGTTTCTAATTCTGAAAATCGTTTGTTTTTTACTGTAAAATCTGGCGAGCTGTAAGCGTCAGGTTGCGCTAAAAAATTGCTCAAATCAGCTCGTTCATTTTTCAGAGAATCCATATCTAAAGAAATCTTCGCCATATCTATAAAATTATATCATACATTGACAAATCTTTCCTAGCATTGTATTATATAGTCATAATGAGAGAATATGAGGGCGATTCGCGTGATTTAGCTTACGAAAATGCTGATAAGTCGCCGCTTTGCGATGTCGGAAAGTCGCCTGAACTGGTGCAACGTATTGAAGATCTTCCAGATGATATCCCAGCAAACGATCCGAGAGTTGAACTAATTGTGAAGAGCCTGCTTGAGATTGACGCTAGTCCAATAGAGAAGCCAGTTTCACTACGCGATTTGAATGAATCAATTAAAGGCAATATTGCCGGTGAAACGAAAATATCTATATATGAGGGTGAGTGGCCTGACATGAGAGCGATTCCGGGATCTGATATTCCGTTGCCGGTTGAATTATTTGTGGCTGCACCGATGATTAAAGATTGGCGAGAAGGGCGAGCGTCGGAATCGAAAGGTGGAAAAAGTAGCCGCGATATTATTAGACAATACGCAGGAATGAATCCGAAAACTAGTCCTCCAATACGCAGTGTAGATGTTGTTGTGGATTATGATGGCAGAGTATTTTTAGCTTTGCAAGGTGACGGCGCTCACCGCTTATGTGCTGCAAAGATGCGGGGAGACCATGAAATATTATGTCGCGAGATAAGTATTGTCAGATTGAACTAGCGTAAAATAAAACCGCCCAGTGATTGAGCGGTTTTTGAATTGTCAGACTAATTTGTCAGATTATTTAGTCTTTTTGTCTGATTTTGGAGAATCAGTTTTAGCTGCTTTTTTAGCGTTAGCTTTCTTTGCTTTGTTTGCCAAAGCTGCTTTACGAGCTTCAGCGGCTGCTTGACGAGCCTTAAAGCGATCAACACGACCTTCGGTGTCGATAATCTTTTCTTCACCAGTAAAGAATGGGTGTGAAGCTGATGAAATGTGAACCTTAACCAATGGATACTTGTTGCCGTCTTCCCATTTGATAGTTTCGGTTGTTTGCGCTGTTGACTGAGTCAAGAACGCGAAGCCCGCTTGTTCGTCGCTAAATACGACAGGGCGATAGTTCTGTGGGTGAATACTGCTTTTCATAACTGTTCAATTGTACATAATTTATCGGAAAATGTCAAAAGTCTGTAACCTTAACTTTGCTATTTTGGCGAAATTATGACATAATATAGGTATGGTTGAGTTACCGACTAGTTCTGATGCTTTGAGTGAGTTAAGTCCAGTGGCGCCGCCAAAATTATTATCGCAGGCTCAAGACGCTAGTCGAGACAATCTCGTGGTCTATGTAAAAGCGGATAATTATCTAGACACGAAAACGAGCGACCCTTCGTTCATGAAAAGTCGATATAAAACGACTGAATACGAAGCGATAAATGATTTTGTGCAATTTATAGAGATGACAAAGCATTATTTACCTGATTACATGGAGAATTGCGCTAAAGAATTAATAGATGAATTGGTGTTTTTGGGCGTGCCGGAACTAAATTTTGCAGCAAACGCGCTAGCAAAAAGACTTAGGTACTATTTAGTAGAAGATGATAATAAGCCAGTCTATATTGACGTAGGAAATTCGCTAAGTCAGTGTCGTGTTAAAAACGAGATGAAAAGTAGTCAGTATATTTTAAGTCTGGTCTTGTCTAAATTTCCAGACGATGAATTCGAAGAATATAAAGGTAGACTGAAAGTGTATGGTGGCAGGGGTGAGATTGACAAGAGTTCTAAGATTTTGTTTCTAGATGATTGGATTATTAGCGGCGATCAGATGAGAGAGCGAATTGCAGTATTTGGAGCATATAATAACCCCGGGGATCATAAGGTGAGTGTATTAGTTATGGCAGCTAGTAGTAACTACATTGATAATGGTATAGGTGCGGACTCTCTGTGGGGGGAGGCGACATATCCTGTAGAGGCTTACTACATACTCAAGAATAGTCCTGATGCTGGGGGTATGAGCAGAGTAACGGGTATACATTCTTCGACTGATAGCACATTTGGCTGTGAGGTTGATGATATAGCTTATTGTGCTATCGAAGGGGGGATTCTCAAGGGGAAGAGAATTGATAGGTTAACTTTACCTGCGTTGGTAAACATAGTACGACTGTATCGAAATGGTGAAGATTTTGATGGTTTATCGCGATTTAGACAATTGCTAGAGAAAGGGTAATATTTGCAGATTTACTGATTATTTGGTATAATTGCCAGGTAACTAATTTTAATGACACAGTCCGTTTCACACTCCAAATCGTGGACGGATGAGGCAAAAGGAGAAAAGGATGTCTGTAAAGGTAGACATTAAGGCTTTGCTGGAGTCAGGTGTTCATTTTGGACACAAAACCAGCCGCTGGCACCCAAAGATGGCGCCATATATTCACAGTAAGCGTCAGGATAGTCACATTATTGACTTGACTAAGACCGTTGAAGCTTTGGATAAGGCTTTGCCAGAATTGACAAAGATTGCTGCATCGGGTCGCAAGGTTTTGTTCGTTGGTACTAAAAAGCAAGCCAAAGACGTTGTTCGTGAAGCAGCTGAAAAAATCAACCAGCCATACGTAGTTGAACGCTGGATTGGTGGTATGCTGACTAACGGCTCAACTATTGCTCAGCAAATTAAGAAACTGAAGAATCTTGAAAAGCGAATGGCTTCAGGTGACTTGGAAAAGCGTTATAACAAGCTTGAAGTGCAGCGTTTCCAAGAGGAAATCGACAGCTTGAATATGAAATATGGCGGCATCAAGGATTTGATGGGCAAGCCAGGCGCTGTTGTTGTAGTTGACGCATTGACCGACGCAAATGCAGTTCGCGAAGCTCAAACTTTGGGCGTTCCAGTATTTGCAATTGTTGACACCAACGTTAACCCAACGGGAATTGATTACGTAATTCCAGGTAATGACGACGCCGTTAAGGGTATTCAATTGCTATTAGATTACTTCACCGCAGCTGTTGCTGAAGGTGCAGGTAGCGTAAAGGTTGAAGAAAAACCAGCTAAAAAAGAGGAGAAATAGGATGGGCGTTTCTGTTGACGATATTAAAAAATTGCGCGAATTGACCGGCGTAGGCTTGACTGACGCTAAAAAAGCTTTGGTTGAAGCTGAAGGCGATTTCGATAAAGCTTTGGAAGCTATGCGCAAAAAAGGCTTGACGAAAGCTGAAAAGAAAGGTGACCGCGAAGCTCGTGAAGGTTTGATCGAAAGTTATGTTCATTCTGGCCGAATCGGCGTTATCGTTGAGGTAAACTGCGAAACCGACTTTGTGGCTCGACTTGACGACTTTAAGACGTTGGCGCACGAAATTGCTATGCAGATTGCAGCTATGAGCCCAAAGTATGTTTCTGAAGCTGACATTCCAGCAGAGGAAATGGAGCGCGTTAAAGCTGAGCTTATGGCGAGCGAATCTTTGGCAAGCAAGCCTGAAGAAATGCGCGAAAAGATCGTTGAAGGTCAATTGAAGAAGCACTTTGCTGAGCAGGTTCTTATGAGTCAGGCTTACATCTTGGACGATTCTAAGACTGTTGAGCAGCACGTTAAGGAAGCAATCGCGAAATTAGGCGAGAACATCGTTATTCGTCAATTCAAGCGAATTGAGCTGGGTGTCAGCGAATAGATTTTCGCACAGAGAAGAAATCGGCCGTAGTAATGCGGTCGATTTTTATACTTTCAATATTTATCATAAGCATATTGACAATATTACAAATACGTGCTAGTATTAGTACATATTAAAAAAGTGGCATATAGTCGTAAAGAAACAAAAAGGAATAATATGAGCGAAATATTAAGCCAAAATCCAGATTCTTCTCCCGATACAACAACTGACTGGAGTGTTTTAGAGGGAGATTATAATAAAGAGACTGGCGTAAATCAGGTCAGTCCGGAAGAGACTGGTGAGCAATTTGAAAAAGTTACGAGGGACGTTATTACTGCTAGAAAAGAGTTGCTTGAACTTTCGGAGGCGTCTAGAAAAAACCCAGAAGATGATGGGGCGTGGCAGGCTACTAGAGAACGATCCGTGGCGCTGCAGGCTCTTATAAAGCGTAGGAATGAATTAGCAGAACAAATGGCTAATGAGCAACCTATAGAGTAAGTAGGGATTGAGCAGAAAAAATAAATCCGCCTTCACGTGAGAGGGCGGATTTTATTTTGTGGAAATGATTAAGCAGCCGTCTTTTTGGTGGCGCGCATCTGTCGTGGTGACGATAAATTGATGATTTTGGATCGTTTCCTGAAGAAGTTTTTCGCGAGTGGCGTCTAATTCAGAAAAAACGTCATCCAGTAGAATTAGCGGTCGAGATTGGCTGACTTCTGTTTGAAGTTCTAGCTCTAATAATTTGAACGCCAGCATAATGGTTCGCATTTCGCCACGTGAAGCAACTTTAATGGCGGGCTGATTATGGAGGAAAATTGTGAAATCTTCACGGTGCGGACCGGCAGAAGTGAAGCCTGTAGCCATTTCATATTCGCGGGATTTTCCTAAGCGATTTAGTAGGGCTTGGTCATAATTTTCCAGAGGTACAATAGCTCCATATTCGATGGATAATTGCGTGTCTTTTCCTGCCAAAGATTCGTATAAATTTTTTATGCGGGGCTCGTTTATCTGGAGAAATTTGGCTCGTTTTTGGGCAATGTTGGTTGCGTATTGGACAAATTTTATATCCCAAGCAAACAGGTTGTCGCGCCAAATTGATGAGTCTTCTTGGTGGGATTTTAAGAGTTCGTTGCGCTGTAAAAGAGTACGATTGAAAGCTCTTAAATCCGTGTCATATTTGGGGTCAAGTCGAGCAATTAAGCCATCCAGAAAGTCGCGTCGTCGGGACGGTGAGGAGGAAATTAATCTTAGCTCGCTTGGCTCAAACAAAACGACAGGCAAGCGGTTTTTTCTGGTTAAGACCTTTGATTTATTGTCATTGATGATGAATTCTTTGTTGATTTTTCCGGAAATTGAGTCTAGCTTAATGCGTCGTTCGCCGAAATCACCTTCCAGATGAATAATTGTTTGCGGGACATTCAGCGTCATACAATCGCCAAGGCTGCCTCGAAAACTACTGCCGCGCAGCGCCACATAAACCGCCTCGAGCAGATTTGTCTTGCCGGTGCCATTTGGTCCAACGATTACCGTACCAGAATTGCTAAAAGTCGCTTCGTGCAGATGATAAGACCGGAAATTGTATAGCTTAATCTTAGAAATCACTCTGTTATTATAGCACGGGGCGTAAGGCAAAATTAGCAGACAAGACGCTTGAAGTTTGATATAATAACGGATAGATAAATTGGAGGAAATATGTTCGACACAAACCCTTATGAAGAAAAAATGAATGCAGCGTTTAGCTTTTTTCAAGATGAATTGAAGAAGGTGCGAACGGGTAGAGCACACGCTGGAATGCTCGACGGCATTATGGTTGAGGCTTACGGTTCAAAAATGCCGCTTAATCAGGTTGCAAACGTAACCGCTCCAGAGGCACAAATGTTGTTAGTTACACCATTTGATCCGAGCAATATTACAGCAATTTCTTCTGCAATTCGCGACAATCAAAGTCTAGGTTTTAATCCGTCTGACGATGGGCGAGTGGTTCGCGTTCCAGTTCCAGCTTTGACCGAAGAGCGCCGCCACCAACTGGTGAAACAGGTTAGCGAGAAGGTTGAGGAGGCTCGAATTGCGATGCGTAATATTCGCCAGGATGCATTGAAGGACGCTAAGCGAATGAAGGACAATAAAGAGCTGAGCGAAGACGATTTGAAGCGCGTAGAGAAAGAGATTGACGGCTTAATGAGTAAGATGCAGGCGCAAATTGACGAGGCGTTTAAGGCGAAAGAAAAGGACGTCTTAACAGTTTAATGAGCGAAACTTTTGCCGACAAAGTGAAAGCGTTGAATTTGCCGTTGGATCAAATTATTGTTATTGGTAGCGGGATTTTGGATCAATTGGGGATTCGTCCAGCTAGTGATATTGATCTTGCGGCGAGTTCTGATTTGATGAAAAAGCTCTCTGAGGAAAGTGGCGATTGGCTTAAAAAGTTTGACGATAATCAGCGTTTTTATTTTGTAAAAGATGACGGTTCGGCTGAAGTTTGGGACGGCTGGGAGTTTGATGGGCAGGCTGTTAGCTATGATAGTTTGCTTGATTACGCGGTGGAATATGATGGCGTAAGGTTCGTCAATTTAGAGTTTTTATCTCGATGGAAAAAATGGCGCAGTCGCGAAAAAGATGTTCAAGATGTGAAATTAATTGATGAATGGAGGGCGAATAATGAGTGAAAATGCGAGTTTGCCGCGGCATATCGGATTTATTGTTGATGGAAATCGGCGGTGGGCAAAACAGCATGGTCTGCCGACATATGAAGGACATCTGGCGGGCTATAACGCGTTAAAAGACGTGGCACTAGAGGTCCTTCATCGAGGTGTGGAATATGTGAGCGCTTACGTTTTTAGCACGGAAAACTGGAAGCGATCAGAGGAAGAAGTCCGACATTTGATGAAATTGCTATTGAACATACTGAAGGCTGATCTTCCGATATTTATTGAAAACGAGGTTCGCTTGAGGGTTGTTGGGTCCAGGGAAGGTCTGTCGGATCAATTGATCAAAGCGATTGATGAGGCTGAGGAGAAAACTGCAGATCTGAAAAATGGAGAACTGGTTTTATGCTTGAATTATGGCGGACATTTGGAGATTGCTGATGCGGTTAAAAAAATTGTTCAATCTGGAATTTCTGCTGAGGAAATTACGCCTGAATTGATTGCTGAAAATATATACGCGCCAGAGGTGCCGCCGTGTGATTTGATTGTTAGAACTTCTAGCGAGCAGCGGCTCAGCAACTTTATGTTATGGCGATCAGCGTACAGCGAGCTGATGTTTATTGAGAAGAATTGGCCAGACATGACGGTGGACGACGTGTCGGTGATTTTAGAGGAATATGCTAATCGGAATAGGCGGTTTGGAAAATGATTATTTGGGGAGTACTTTTAGGGCTATTTGTTCTTATTTTATTGGTGGTTTTGCATGAATTAGGTCATGCTATTGTCGCCAAGAGAAACGGCGTCAAGGTTGAGGAATTCGGAATCGGATTTCCGCCTGCTGCAAAAAAATGGAAAGTAAAGCGAAGTTTCTTGGGTGAAAACGTAACGTTTAGCTTAAACTGGCTGCCACTTGGTGGTTTTGTCAGATTGAAAGGTGAATACGATTCCGCAAAAGGCGAGGGTACATACGGCGGATCGACATTTTGGGTGAAGACGAAAATCTTGCTGGCTGGCGTTATGATGAACTGGATAACTGCGATTGTTTTGTTCACGATTCTTGCGGTAATTGGCATGCCGAAAATCCTGTCGAACCAAGTCCAATTGCCATTTGACACAGAGGTTAGGCGTTCGCCGGTGGCGATAGCGAAAGTTACGCCAGGTTCGCCTGCTGATAAAGCTGGACTTAAGGTTAATGACGAACTGATTGAGATAAGCGGTCAGCCGCTTACAGAGGCGGGAAAGTTGCCAATTGTAACGAAGGAGAATGCTGGCAAAAAAATCAACGTCAAGTACAAGCGTGACGGCAAAGAGTTGGCTGTTGACGTCAAGCTGAATGATGAAAAGTCCGTGAAGGGAAGCGGATATCTGGGCGTTATTCCGGGGCAGACGGAGAAAATGTATAGCACATGGTCGGCGCCTATTGTGGGTGTGGCGACTACTGGGCAATTGTCATACGAAACGATCAAAGGCGTTGGCGTGCTATTGGTAAAAACCGTACACGGATCAATTGGACAAATATTCGGTTCCGCAGAATCAAAAGAATCCGCACGAGCTGATTTGGCCTCTGTTAGCGGAAGCGTAGCAGGACCAATTGGCATATTGGGCGTATTATTCCCGTCAGTTGTCAGCTCTGGGGTTGAGTACATCATCTTCGTGGCAGCGTTAATCTCGCTGACGCTGGCGGTGATGAACATTTTACCAATTCCAGCGCTTGACGGCGGTCGCTGGTTCACGATGACAATTTTCCGCTTATTTAAGAAAGATTTAACAAAAGAGCGCGAGGAAAATATTCAGGCAACTGGTATGCTAATTCTATTAATCTTAACAATTTTGGTGACGATCAGTGATGTTGGAAAACTCTTCTAAGAAATTAAAAAACCGCAAATGGTGGCTGATTTTGGCGCTCCCAGCTTGGGTTTATGGCGTATTTTTGGCAGTGGAAGTTGTTGTTTCATTGGCGGTCGGTGCTTTGATAAAAATCGGTATACCACTCAATTCTGCGAATCCAGTTATTTTTAATACGGTGCTTTCGGTTGTCGTATATATTTTGTCTCTAATTGTCGTGATTGGCGTGCCGTTTTTGGTTAAGAAACGCCGAACAACTTTGAGCAATTTGGGCGTGAATGATTGGCCAACGTTTTTGGAAATATTCATCTCTCCGTTTGCTTTCGTGGCGTACTTTTTACTAACAATGGTTACAATGAGCATTGCCAGAGTTGTTTTCTCGGTGGATATGCAACAAAAGCAAGCTATACCGTTCAGTCAGAGTATGCTGGCGACTCATTGGCAATTTATCATGGCGTTTGTTGTGCTGGTGGTGCTGGCGCCGATTGTTGAGGAGCTTTTGTATCGCGGATATCTTTACGGCAAGTTGCGCAATTCTTTTTCGATTTGGCTATCAATTGTCGTAACAAGCATAGCGTTTGGCGCGGCTCATCTTTGGGTTGGTCCGAATTCGCCATTGCAATGGGCGGTGGCAGTTGATACATTTACTTTAAGCCTGGTTATGTGCGCGACCAGGGAATACACTGGCGCAATTTGGGTGCCGATTATGATGCATATGGCGAAAAACGGAATAGCTTTTTATTTCTTGTTTGTCAATACGGGCGCAATTAATCAGACGGAATCGTTATTGCCATTTATATTTATGTAAAGGAGAAAAATATGCGAATGACACAACTTTTTACTAGAACTTTGAAGCAGGCACCAGCTGGCGAGGTTGCGCGAAATGCTCAGCTTTTGATTCGTGCTGGCTACGTGCATAAAACGATGGCGGGCGTGTATTCGTTTTTACCGTTGGGTTTGAGGGTTCTTGAGAATATTAAGCAAATTGTTCGCGAGGAAATGGACAAGGTTAATAGCCAGGAATTGGTGATGAGTACTTTGCAGCGAAAGGAATTGTGGCAAGAAACTGGTCGCTGGAGTGATGAATTGGTCGACGTTTGGTTTAAGTCTAAATTGCAAGACGGCACGGACATTGGTTTTGGTTGGACACACGAGGAGCCGATTGTTGATCTTCTTCGCAATTACTTAAAGAGCTACAAAGATTTGCCAATTAGCGTTTATCAATTCCAGAATAAATTGCGAAACGAACTTCGTGCTAAAAGTGGAATTATGCGTGGTCGTGAATTTATGATGAAGGATATGTATTCGATTCACGACAGCAAGGAGAGTTTGGATAGTTACTACAATTCAGTCATTGAGGCATATAAGCGTTGTTATGACCGATTTGGAATTGGTGACGAAACGTACGTGACGTTTGCGTCTGGCGGAGCTTTCACAAAGTTTAGTCATGAGTTTCAGACGATTTGCGATGCTGGTGAGGATTATATTTATCTTCATCGCGGCAAAAATATCGCTGTTAATGAGGAAGTTTTGGACGAGGCAATTGAGGAGCTCGGCGTCGATCGTAATGAGTTGGAAAAGGTAAAAACTGCTGAAGTTGGCAATATCTTTAATTTCGGCACGCAGAAATCCGAAGAAATGAAGTTAGTGTTTACCGACGCCGAAGGTAAAGAGCGATACGCTTATATGGGAAGTTATGGTATTGGAATTACGCGAGTTATGGGCGTGATCGTTGAGAAGTTCGCTGATGATAAAGGTTTGGTTTGGCCAGAAAATATTGCGCCGTTTAAGGTTCATATTGTGGCAATTGGCGAAAAGGGTCAGGAACTAGCAGGTAAGTTTTATGACGAGCTGGCTAACAGTGGTGTCGATGTGCTACTCGATGATCGTGACGAGCGTCCAGGCGTGAAGTTTGCTGATGCTGAACTAATGGGGTTGCCGTGGCGGATAACGATCGGTGATCGAACGATTGACGGTGATGGCTTGTTTGAATTGACGGAACGAGCAACTGGCGAAACGCGAAAAATGGATTATCAGCAATTGATGGATTTTTGCCTTAGTCGGTAAGGCTGATTATATTGACATAATAAATAGCGATTGATATACTCAGATAGACTTAATCAGGACTAATTAAAAACACTATATTTAGTGTAGATCGCAAGACTAATACCACTACATACAGTAGAGGAGGAAATTTTTATGAAAAAAACTTATCAAATTACAGAAGCCGGGAAGGCTGATTTAGAAAAAGAATTGGCAGAGTTGAAAGGGCGACGTGGCGAGATTGCTGAAAAAATTGCGGCAGCGCGAGATTTTGGCGACTTGAGCGAAAACGCGGAATACGACGCTGCGCGCGAAGAGCAGGGCTTGGTGGAAACGCGAATTTTGGAAATTGAAGATATTCTGCAGAATGCCGAAATTATTAAGTCCAACGGCAGTTCAAGTGTCGGTTTGGGCAGTACAGTTGAATTGCAATGCCCAGAAAGAACCGTATCTTACACAGTGGTTGGTCCAGTTGAAGCCGATCCGTTGGCTGGGCGAATCTCAGATCAGTCGCCAATTGGTAAAGAATTGATTGGTAAGAAAATCGGTGATGAAGTAACGATTAAAACGCCAAAAGCCGAAATTACCTACATTATTAAGTCGATATCTTAATCCTGGCGGGATTTGCCATGTATAATGTGCTATAATTATCCCTGTTATGGCCACATTACAAGATTATCGAAACGAACGACTACGAAAACTGGAAACATTACGTCAATTAGGCGTTGAACCATATCCAGCAAAATCAGAACGAACTCACACTTGTGCTGAGGTTTTGTCTAAATACAATGAGCTAGCTGGTAAGGAAGTTGTTGTTGCGGGTCGTGTGGCGTCTATTCGCAGTTTTGGCAAATTGGCGTTTATTAAATTACGTGATCAATCTGGTGACGTGCAGCTTTATCTGCAGCGTGATGATGTGGCGGAATTAGACGCTGCGCGCGGCGTGCTTGGTATGAAGCAACTTAAATTGCTGGACACGGGCGATTTTATCGAGGCGAAGGGCGTAATGACCACCACGCAAACGGGTGAAAAATCCGTTGGTGTACGCGAACTTAGATTGTTGACCAAATCGTTAAGGCCGATGCCAGAAAAATTAGAGAATAAGGAAGAGCGCTTGCGCCGACGCTATGTTGATATGAACGTCAATCCTGAAGTTCGCGAGCGATTCATTCGCCGAAGTAAATTTTGGCAAGCAACGCGAGATTATTTGAATAGTCATGGATTTATCGAGATTAATGTTCCTGTTTTGGAACACACCACTGGCGGTGCGGACGCGAACCCATTTGTGACGCATATGGATGCGCTGGGCGATCAGCAGTTTTATTTGCGAATTAGCCACGAATTGCCGTTGAAGCGATTGATTGGTGCTGGATTTGAGAAAGTTTATGACCTCGGTCCGCGTTTTCGCAATGAAAATTACTCGGACGAGCATTTGCCGGAGCATATTGCTATGGAGTGGTACGCGGCTTACTGGGACTGGAAGCAGGGAATGCGTTTTATGGAGTCGATGTATAAAGATGTACTTCAGAAGACTTTTGGCACTCTGCAATTCCAATTGGGCAAATTCAACGTCGATATGAGTGGTGAGTGGGAAGTCTGGGATTATGCTGAAGTTATTCGCAAGCATTACGGAATCGATGTTTATAACACGACAATTGAAGAAGTTGCCGCTAAACTGAAAGAGTATAATTTGGAAGTTGAAAAAACTGATTCTATTCCGCGCAGTATTGATAAATTATGGAAGAATATTCGTAAAGATGTTGCTGGTCCGGTTTGGTTGGTGAATACGCCGAAGTTTATTAGTCCGTTGTCAAAGACTAATCCGGAAAATCCAGAGACGGTGGAACGTTTTCAGCCGGTGATTGCTGGTTCGGAATTGGGCAATGGATTCTCTGAGCTGAATGATCCGATTGACCAGTTAAATCGTTTTCTTGAGCAGCAGCAAATGCGTGACGCTGGTGATGAGGAGGCGATGATGCTTGATATTGATTATGTTGAGATGTTGGAATATGGAATGCCGCCAGCTTGTGGTTGGGGCTATTCTGAGAGAGTATTCTGGATCTTTGAAGGCGTTACGGCGCGTGAAGGTGTGCCATTTCCGCAGCTTAAGAGTGAAATTGACGAAACAACTCGGGCAATTTATCCGCAAGTCAACTTGTAATTTTGCTATAATTAAAGCATGAAACGTTTTCTTTTGGGGCTACTAACTGTTGGGCTATTGCTGGCTGGGTCTGGCAAAATGGCGCTTGCGGCGCGCTCGACGGATAATTTTACTATCACAAAATTTAATGCGGAATACTCGTTGAGTCGCGACTCTGATAATCGATCAAAATTGGAGGCTACTTGGCGAATTACTGCTAATTTTCCGCCGAACCAAAATCGGGGAATCGTGCCAGTTTTTGTTAAGAGGTACGATGATCACTCGACGAATTTTTCATTGCAATCTGTAACTGATGAAAATGGTACGCCGCTTGAATATTCCTGGAATGACGATGAGTTGAGAATTGGTAATAAAAATACCTACGTCGAGGGCGAGAAAACTTACATTATTAAGTTTACGCAGCGTGACGTAACTAAGAATTACGGCGATACAGGGCGTGATGAATTCTATTGGGATGTGATCGGCGATGAGTGGCGTGTCCCGATGGAAAATGTGCAAATTTCTGTGAAGTTTGATGAATCTTTGGCTGCGGCAAGGCAAGGGAAGGCTTTTTGTTATGTCGGCAGTCGAGGTTCGACGACGCAATGCGACTTGAGCGAAATTGAGAACGAGATTACTGCAAAAATAGATAAATTGAGTCGTCAACAGGGCGTAACTGTGGCGGTTGGATTTAAGAGCGGGACTTTTTCTGGATATCAAGAAACGCTGATGGAAAAGTTGATTGGAATTTGGCATTTGATGCAGATTTTAGCTTATACAATCGCGACACCTTTGGCGATTTTTCTAATAATTCGATATAGGCGGTTGGTTGGCAGAGATAAGGAATTAAAACCGATTTCACCAGAATACTTGCCGCCAGAGGATATTAGTGTTTTGATGTCGACATATGTTTTGAAAAAATACGATGATCCATTCAAGGTCAAAGGTCTGCCGAAGGTCGCGCAATTATTGGATCTGGCGGTTCGGCATTATATTAAGATTTATGAAGTGAAAAAATCTTCGCTGTTTAGCGGTGCGCAATATGAGATTGAAATTATTAAAGATTTGCAAGAACTTAAAGCCGAGGAAATTGAAATTGTCCAGGATATGTTCGACAGTTCATCTATTCCAAAACCAGGTCAACGCCTAAATCTGAAAAATCTTCAAAATAATATAAAATATATGACGCGAACGCGTGACGATGATAAAAATCTGGAGACGCTAGCCAGAGGAAAATATGGTTTATGCGAGCAAAATCCAGAGGTGAAGCGAATAATGAGAGGGTGGTTTAAGCGAGTTCTTGTGTTGGCTATTTTGTTTTTGTCGCCGATGTTCCTTGTTGTGTCAATTATGCTCGTCTTAGCGTCCAGAGGTTGGTCATTGACAGATAAAGGTTTGAGCTTGAGGCGATATTTGAAGGGATTGAAAATGTATATCGGCGTGGCTGAGGCTGAGCGCTTGAATATTCTACAAAGTCCTGAGGGTGCGGAAAAAGTAGTTGTTGACGTGAACGACGGAAAACAACTTGTTAAATTATATGAAAGAGTTTTACCTTACGCTGTGTTGTTCGGGCAAGAGAAAAATTGGAGCAAGCAAATGGGCAAATATTACGAGCAAGTTGGTGAGGCGCCAGATTGGTATGTTGGGCAAGGCGCGTTCAATGCTGTGGCGTTTTCGTCTGGACTAAGCGGTTTGTCGACGGCGGCTGGTCATGCTAGTGATTATTCTTCAACTTCTGGCGGTTCGTCTGGTGGTGGATTCGCTGGCGGCGGCGGAGGCGGCGGCGGAGGCGGCGGCTGGTAGAATTTGATATAATATAAAGATATGGATTTTTTATTGGAGTTATTTTCTGACACGCTAGTTTCATTTGCAGTTAAGGGCGAAAGGTTGTAATTATGTCTGATATTTTATTATGGCTGGCGGCAGCTGTTCTATTGGCGCTTTCTGGGCTATTTTCCGGTCTGAATATCGGCTTAATGATGGCACGACCTGATGATTTGAAGCGAAAGGCCAGGCAGGGCGACAAAATCGCGGCGCGAGTGTATCGATATCGAAAAGACGGTTATTATTTGATTTTTTGTATTTTGCTTGGCAACGTCGGCGTGAATACCGCGATGTCGATTTTGCTTGGCAATATGACGAATGGCGTGGTTGGCGGCTTGATTGCGACGCTTCTCATTACGATGTTTGGCGAGATTTTGCCACAGGCGATTTTCTCGCAGCGTGGATATCGATTTGTGCGATATTTCTTTTGGTTGCTTGATGTGATTTACGTGCTATTTTGGCCGCTTGCTCAGCCGATGTCAAAGCTATTGAATCGTTGGTTAGGTAAGGAAACGCCGCAATTATATTCTCATCAGGAGCTGGAGGAGATTATTCACGAGCACGCCGTTAGGTCGGATAGTCCGGTTGATTATGACGAAAGCCGAATTGCGGCGGGTGCGCTGCAGTTTAGTAAAAAGACAGCTGGTGATTTGGTTACGCCGATGAGCGAGGTTTTCGTCGTGGATTTGGATGACGAGCTGGACGCTACACTTTTGGCGCAAATAAAACACGCTGGACATTCGCGAATTCCAGTTCAATCTGACGGGGAATTGGTCGGAGTTTTATACGTGAAGGATGTCGTTGGACGAGATTTGCCGTTGCCAATTAGTCAATTGTACCGCGATAAAATTTATGATATTGACAAGAGGTCGCGCCTGGATACGGTCTTAAGTCGATTCATTCAAACGCACAATCATTTGTTTGTGGTGATGGACGATGAGACGGAGCTAGGAATTATTACGCTGGAAGATGTGATTGAAGAGATTTTGGATCAAGAGATTGAAGATGAGTATGATGAGGAATAAGATTAAATTGAGGAGGTCATAAAATGTCTGAAGAATATAATAATGGAGTGCCTGATAGATTACGACAAGTTACAGCCGAGACAATGTCTCCCGAAGTGCTATATACACTCGATACTTATCCGGACGTATCGCCGCAGGATGTGATGTATATTGATGAGTCTAGAGCAGAGGGAAGTGGTCGTCTAGTTATCAGTAAAGGACAATTTGTCAAGCTGCTTGAGAAGGCTGATTTATCTACGTCTAATTTGGTGGTGCTGATGAGCGTATGGCAGAGAAATGATCAAGGTGATTTGTGCTGTGGTATTATCGCAGATTGTCGATTTTATAGCGGACGCTTTGACGTTGAATATGGCGATGAAGAGATTGAATTTGAGATTGATGATGAAATCTACAATAAGGACGATGAGCAGGTTATTTCCGCAGTAATTGATTACGGAGATGATAGAGAAGTCAAGATTTGGGGAGATCCGACGTTTTTTGATGCCGCTAGATATATGGCTGGTTTGGTAGATAATGAGTCGATAGAAAAAGACGGGGTTGTTGCGGGCAGCCACGAGATTCAGGACGATGTGAACGACGGCGAGCCGCGGGAGCGTGTGAACGTTGATTCTTTTTATAAGCGCGCGCTTAGCGGTTTGGCGAAGATAGTTAAAGCTAGGCGAAAATAGCGATCCCTAAGCTGACAGAGTCTGCGATTTTTTGAATATTATTTTCAAAAATACCTTGACTATTTAAGGTACCTTGTATAACATAGTACTATGTATAGTAAATCAACAAGGAGCTTAATGTGAGAAGAATTGACATTATTAAACGCGCCGGTCGAAATTTGGGACAATCAAAAGGACGCACGATTTTAACCGCGCTGGCAATTTCAGTTGGGGCGTTTACAATTGGTCTGGCGCTGATGGCTGGAGAAGGCGGTCGGCTGTATACGAATAGTATGGTCGACGCGGCTGGCGATAAAAAATCTGTTTCGGTCTATAAAAAAGTGACCTCGTCGGGACCTGATAGCAATCTTCCAGAATATAGCGACTCGGAAGATACGGAAAAGGATCAGTCTAAGGCGATAGAAAAATATTCGATGACTGATAACGATGTGAAAAAAATACAGCAAATCCCGCACGTAGAAAAAGTGACGCCAGCTTATTCTATGTATGGAGTCTTATACGCCAAAAGTTCGGCAAGTGACAAAAAAATCGTGCCTAGCGTAACCGTGAAGTTCGATAAAACTCGAATGAAGTTTGCGGCTGGTAATTTGGACAATTTTATGCCGAAAAAAGGCGAGGTTGTTATTCCAGAATCTTACATAAAAGAAATGGGATTTAGCGATGCAAAATCGGCAATTGGACAAACGATTACGCTGGGATTGAAAAAAGGAGATTCGCCGAGCAAGAACGCTGACAAAGAAATATCTCTGAAAGTTGCGGCAGTCGATAAACCTTCGGACACGATTCTATTTTACCAGCCAGCTGTGCGCGTTTCTGTGGATGATGCTAAGGAGATTTACGCCTTCAGTCACGCCAAAGATTTGCCTAATGATTATTCTTACGTAATTGCGTCGGTTGATGATGAGAAAAATGTTGAGGCGGTGAAGAATGAACTTGGTAAGGATTACGTGGCATCTTCGGTCCAGGATGTGCGCAAGGCTATGCTGTCTTTTGTGAATATGGCTCAAATGGCACTGATTGGGTTTGGCGGTTTGGCGCTGCTTGCGAGCGTGTTTGGAATTGTTAATACGATGTACATTTCGGTTTTGGAGCGAACCAGTCAGATTGGGCTAATGAAAGCTCTGGGAATGCGAGGTCGTGATATCGGTAAAATGTTCAGGTACGAAGCGGCGTGGGTTGGGCTTCTCGGCGGTTTGATCGGTGTTGGGTTGGCGAGTTTGATGTCGCTGCTTAACCCTATGATTGCTAATTTCCTTAAGTTGGAGCAAGGCACGAATCTATTAGTCGTTAATCCTCTACAAATGGGACTTTTGATAATCGGGCTGATGATTATGGCGGTACTTTCTGGTTGGTTGCCGAGCCGCAAGGCAACAAAATTAGATCCAATTGAAGCGTTAAGGACGGAATAGGAGAATTGTTATGATTGAGCTTAAAAATGTGACGAAAATTTACGGCAAAAAGAAGAACCAATTTGTGGCGCTAAATGATGTGAGTTTGCGAATTCCGACGGGCGTGAGCGTGGCTATTTTGGGAAAATCTGGTTCAGGAAAATCAACGCTGATGCACGCAATTTCTGGCTTGGATCGACCGCAGCAAGGTGAGGTGATTATTGACGGTCAGGACATTTTGAAATTGAAACAAAAGCAAGTTGACGAGTTCCGCGCGAGAAAAATAGGTTTTATTTTTCAGAGTTTCTTTGTTCAAGGCAATGAAAGTGTGGCGGATAACGTGAGTTTGCCACTGGAAATTGTGAAAATGCCAAGGGGCTTGAGGGAAAGTAAAATCAATGAGGCGCTGAAGGCGGTTGATCTGTATGAGAAGCGTAAGAATCGTGCAAAGGATTTGTCGGGCGGTCAGAAGCAGCGTTTGGCGATTGCGCGGGCGATTGTCGGCAGTCCTCAGATTATTTTTGCGGACGAACCTACGGGAAATTTGGATAGCGAAACTGGCGCGAAGGTGGAAGAATTGCTGTTCAATTACAACAAGCAAGAAGGCGCGACGCTGATTATCGTGACGCACGACGTTGATTTGGCTAAGAAATGCGATTATCAAATCTTGATCAAAGACGGCAAAATTAAGGGTTCTAATATACCGAAAGAAGGTAAAAGTGGACGTTGATAGCTATGCGGAAAGCTTGGCGGTCCAATTGCGAAAAGGATTTTTGGTTTACTGCGTTTTACTGGTTTGTTCTAATAAAGCGCAGTACGCCGGCGACATCGTTAAGCAATTGAACGATTCGGATTTAACAGTGGTCGAAGGTACGATTTATCCGCTGCTGAATAGGCTGCAAAAAGACGGATATTTGCAACACGAATGGCAGGAAAGCGAGCAAGGTCCGCCGCGAAAATATTATTCATTGACAGATCATGGCGATCAATTGATTCACGAACTTAAAGATCGCATAAATATGCTAAATAATTCGCTTGATAACTTAGAGAAAGGAATAAAATAATGAAGGAAATAACCAGGATTCATCTGGCAAAAACAGCGTTTAGCGTGGAAATTGACGCTAAGAAATCGCTAGAAAAATATCTTAATTCGATTCAGAAAAATATGCACGCCGACGCGGAAGCTATGAAGGAAATAGAGGCGCGAATGGTTGAGATTCTAGCCGAGCGTGGCGTGATGAAAGAAGGTATTATTAGCGACGATGATGTTTTGGCGATTAAAAATCAAATGGGCGAGCCGCGTGATTTTTCGGATGATAGTGAGGACTCAACTGATGAATTGACAGATGATAATGAAAAACCAGAAAAGCAATTGATGCGCGACACGGACGGAGCTGTCATTGGCGGCGTGTGTGCGGGAATAGCAGCATACTTTAATATCAATCCGTTGTGGGTGCGACTGATTGCAATTGTCTCGCCGTTCGTAACATTCGGTACGATGGTGCTGGTTTACCTCGCGATGTGGGTGTCAATGCCGCCAGCAAAAACCGCGTCGGACAAATTACGAATGCGCGGGAAGCCGGTAACTTTGGCTGCGCTTAAGGAGGCTTCCGCTGATGGAAATTCAACTGTGTCTGCCGGAAAAACTCCAATTGCGAAATTTTTCCAATATTTTGTCGGTGCTGTAGTGCTGTTTACGACGCTAGCGATACTGTTTGGGCTGATTGTTGGCGGAGCGCTCGGCGTTTCCTTGGTTAATATGCTCGGTGGTTTGGGAATGCAAATGTGGGCGTGGGGAGTGTGGATTTCCTTGGCAATTGGCGGAATCGCGACGGTAATATTTGGCGCAATTGTAACGCGTAGCATATTCGCTTGGAAGATCAATCGATTGTCTGTAATCACAATGATCGTGTCTGCGTCCGTTGTTTTTATGAGTTTGGCAAGCGCCGCAATATTTAGCGCGCACGCTGGCTTGGAATATGCACGTGAATCGCAGCAGCTCACGAAGAAAGTAAATATCGATATTCCAGATACGACAAACGCTAATTCAATTTTTATTGATATGCCAGTGGGAAATGTTTTGCGAATAAATTCTGACAAGTTTAAGGTGGAAGCAGAGTTTGTGGATCTGCCAAAGGCGAATAAGCCAGAAATTAACGTGCGCCGCGATGGTGATAAAATCGTGCTGTCCGTTTCTGAGAAGTGTAACGCGATATTCTTTGACGGCTGCTTGAAGTTTTATAAGCCGATAACTGGCTTGAAAATTTATGCTCCTGCGGGCGTGAATGTTAGCGGTTTGTTCTATCACAACTCGATTGAAGCAGAAAATTCCGAATCTTAGGCTCACGCATTTGAATGATTTTACCGCTAATGCTACACTTGAAGGATGAAAGGTAATTTTTAAGCGTGTCTTGGTGGCAAGCGATTATTCTCGGCGTAATCGAGGGAATTACGGAATTCTTACCGATTTCTTCGACTGGACATTTGACGATTGCTGAGAAATTGATGGGAATGCGAATTGACGACCCGAGTGTCGTGGCTTTTACGGCGATAATTCAGATCGGAGCAATTCTGGCGGCGGTGATTTATTTCTGGAGCGACATTTGGCGAATTTTACAGGCTTGGTGGCGTGGTTTATGGTGGAAGCGAGCGCGTCGAAAGTTTGATTATAAATATGGCTGGGCAATTATTATCGGCTCAATTCCTATTGCGATTGTCGGATTATTATTTAAGCATGAAGTTGAAACGGTTCTGCGCAGTTTGTGGTTTGTGGCGTTCGGGCTTATCGGTTGGAGCGTTGTTATGTGGCTGGCTGATAATCGTGCGGTAAATAACAAGCGCGGCGAAACTGAGACGAGCTGGAAAGATACTCTGGCTATTGGCGCGGGGCAGTGTCTGTCGCTCATTCCGGGAGTTAGTCGTTCTGGTGCAACGATTTCAGTCGGTTTATTCCGTGGATTTGACCGCGTGTCGGTTACGAAGTTGAGTTTCTTCTTGGGTATTCCAGCGCTAGTCGCAGCGGGACTATTGGAGGTTGCTACCAAATATAAACACATTTCTGGCGGCGTTGGCTGGACTCCAACTATAATCGCCACGGTAATTTCATTCGGTGTTGGCTATTTGGCTGTGTCGTGGTTGTTAAAATTTATTCAGAGCAATAATTTCCGACCGTTTATAATTTATCGATTTGTCCTGGGGCTGTTTTTGTTGGTTATGCTTAGCTTTGGTGTGATTTCTCACGTTTAGATATGATTGATTTTTCATATTGCTGCATGTAAAATAAAAGCATAATCAATATCAAATAAAGTTTAAAGGAATATTTTAAGTGGAGCGAGAAAATACAAGAAAGCCTGCATCAAAAGCTTTCGTGCTAAGTCTTTTTGTGATCACAATAATACTCATAATATTATTGTTTTTTATTAAGATTTCACCACGTGGAGTAATTGATCCGAATGCAGTTTCTATTCGTCAGGATTCGGGCGAGATTCAATATAAGTATGCTGATGGCAATTGGCAGAAGATAGTTTCGCTTGAGGATTTGAAAAATAAGGATAACGGCGCTAATAAGGAAGATAACAAGAAAGAACCTAGTAAATCTGATAGTCGCGAAATTGAGATCCAGAAGAACTCCCTATATATCCAGTGGCGATATGCCGGGGAATCTGAATGGAAAAATATCATAGCCTACTCAGACTTAAAGGGTAAGGATGGCCGAGACGGTAGAGATGGTCTTAATGGCCAGAATGGCAAGGATGGGCGAGACGGTATTAACGGCAGGAACGGTCAAGATGGCAAGGACGGTCTTAATGGTCAGAATGGTAGAGATGGTCGAAAAGGCGACAAAGGCGACACTGGTGCGGCGGGTCCCGCTGGGGTAGCTGGAGCCACGGGAGCTACAGGAGCTACAGGTGCAACTGGTGCTACAGGAGCGGCTGGCCGAAATGCTACTATTTCCGTAACCAATAGTACGCAGCCTTGTTCGACTGGGTTGACTGTAACTGGTAATGGTACAAGTAACCTAGGTTTACAATTTACAGGTAAGAATCTTCCTGCGGGTGGTAAAACAAATCAAGTACTCGGTAAGAAAACTGATGACGACTGTGACGTAGAATGGAAAGATACGTACGAAATTCGCGGGACTGGTATGCCTGAAGGAAATGTTAAGGCTAGTGTTGGTACGTACTATACCGATACAGCTGCTACAAACGGTGCCGTTCGCTGGATTAAAACTCGTGGTAGTGATAAAACAGGTTGGAAGGTTGTATATGGCGACACTGGCTGGAGGAGTGTTCCTCAAATTCTCTCAACATCCATGAAAGCCAGCGTAGTCAAGGTTCGACGAATTAACAATACTGTTTATCTGTACGCAGCTCTTACGGGCTGGGCGTATAACTGGAACGGTGGTGGTACGGGCACGTTGCCAGATGGACTACGCCCTAGTGACCAGATGCAAGGCCCTTCTGCTGGACGACGGGGTAATTCGTACTTGACTTGGATCATTCAAACTAGTGGGCAGATTAATGCTGAAGCGGCTAGCACTGAGAACCCAACGCCAACGCTTCCTCCGATCGTTAGCGTATCGTATGTGCCAAACGACAACGTTCCATGGCCAACAACGTTACCTGGCACAGCTATGTAAGTAAATTATTTACACTTATTTAAAACCCCGTCTGTTAAATCCGGCGGGGTTTATTTATATATAGCCTATGTTGTTATATAATTGAGACATGTTAGACATTAAGTTCATCCGAGAAAATGTCGATTTGGTGCAAAAGTCGGCAAACGATAAAGGCTATAAAGTTGATATTGCGGCATTGTTGCAATTAGACGATGAGCGTCGCGATTTACAGAAGCAGGTTGAAGCGCTACGCGAACAGCGCAATGTTATTTCAGCGAAGATGAAAGGCGGTCGACCGGATCAAGAACTGATTGATCAGGGTAAGCAATTGAAAGTTGAGCTGGCAGAGCGTGAGGGTTATTTGAAGTCGACCGAGGAAAAAGTTGCAGCAATTCTTAAAAACGTCCCGAATATCACTTTTGATGACGTGCCTCTGGGTGGCGAAGAAGATTCTGTTGAGGTAAAAGTTTATGGCGATTGTAAAACTGGTGCAAAAGATCATTTGGATTACGCCGTAAGTCGCGGCTGGGTGGACTTTGAGCGCGGCGCTAAGGTGGCTGGTGCGAAGTTTTACTACTTGAAGGGCGATTTGGCTTTGCTGGAAAATGCCGTCACTCAATTTGCCTTGGATTACGTAACAAAGCAGGGCTTCACATTTATGACCGTGCCGCATATGGTCAATTTACGAACAGCTGAGGGCGCAGGTTTTACCCCGAAGGGCGAGGGCAGTAACGAATATGTAGTTGACGGCGAAGATTTGACGCTAATTGGTACGGCAGAAATGCCACTAACCGGCTACCACGCGGACGAGATTTTGGACGAAAAAGATTTACCATTGCTATACGCTGGATATAGTCCTTGCTATCGAAAAGAGGCGGGAACATACGGCAAGCACACGCGCGGTCTATTCCGAGTTCACCAATTTAATAAGCTGGAAATGTACGCATTTTGTTTGCCTGAGCAATCTAAAGAGATTCATGAGAAAATTCTTAGCGTTGAAGAGGCGCTTTGGCAGCAAATTGGGATTTCTTATCACGTGGTTAATATTGCGGCGGGCGATTTGGGTGCACCGGCTGCAAAGAAGTATGACATTGAATATTGGTCGCCAGTTGACCAAACTTATCGTGAACTGACGAGTTGTTCGAATTGTACTGATTATCAAGCTCGCGGTTTGAACATTCGAGTTCGTCGAGAAAATGGCACGATTGAATCTGTTCACACATTGAATGGAACTGCGGTGTCGTTAGCGCGATCGCTGGTGGTGATTTTGGAGAATTTCCAGAATCCAGATGGAACTTTGACCGTCCCTGAAGTGCTTCGTCCATATATGAATGGTCGTGACGTGATATAATAGAGAGCATACTAGTTAGTAGGAGGAAAAATGATTAAGGATATTACAATTACTGGCGTTAAATATGAGCTGAACGCCACAACAAAAAAATACGTTGAGCGAAAAATTGGTTCGTTGGGAAAATACTTGCCACGCCACGCCCGAAAAAGTGCATCTGCAGATGTGAAGATTAAGCAGATTGACAATCCTGGCGGCAACAAGTACGAGGTTGAAGTTATTATCAATGTGCCAGATAAGAAAATTGTAGCTAAGGATTCAACCATGAATGTTTTGGCTGCGGTGGATATTGTTGAAGCTAGGTTGAATGGTCAAGTTCGTAAGTATAAAGACGATGTGCTAGCTCACGTTGGCGGAAGTCGCGGAGTTTTGGCGAAGCTAAAGCAAACTTTCGGCCGAAAATAATTGATAGATGAAATTAGCAGGAAAGCGTTCAGATTCTGGGCGCTTTTTCTTTTCAAATTGCCCGAAAAAAGTTATAATAAAAGAAGTTTTTGAAAATGCCTGAAAGTGAGGGAGTTTTAAGGTTTATGGCAATTACACAACAAAAAGCGCTGAGTAAGATTTTTGGCGATCCACAGAAGAAGATTTTGAAACGATTGCGTAAGCAAGTTGACGTTATTAACGGTCTGAATGATAAATATGAAAAGATGTCTGACAAGGAGCTTCGGGCGCAGACTGATGAGCTGAAAAAGCGTTTGTCGAAGAAGAATGTGACGCTTGATACGATTTTGCCAGATGCCTTTGCTGTGGCAAGGGAAGCCGCTGAGCGTGTGATTGGCGAGCGTCCGTATGATGTGCAGTTGATTGGCGGCATGGTTCTTCATGAGGGTAACGTTGCCGAGATGAAAACCGGTGAAGGTAAAACTCTTGTGGCGACGCTGCCGACTTACTTGAATGCTTTGGAAGGCAAGGGTGTTCACGTGGTGACGGTTAATGACTATTTGGCTCAGCGCGACGCCGGCTGGATGGGTCAGGTGTATGATTTCTTAGGCTTGACCACTGGTGTGATTATCAATGAAGCGTCGTTTGTTTATGATAAAGATTATGACAATGAGCATCACGACGACCCTCGAATGCGCAAGCTTCGTCCGGTTTCACGTAAAGAAGCTTACGCTGCGGATATTACTTACGGAACTAACAACGAGTTTGGTTTTGACTATTTGCGCGACAATATGGTTAACGACGTTGATTTGCTCAGGCAGCGTGAATTGAACTTTGCGATCGTTGACGAGGTTGACTCAATTTTGATCGACGAAGCTCGTACTCCACTTATTATCTCTGCTCCAGCGGCTGAAAATCCTGATAATTATTACACGTTTGCTAAAATCGCCGCGAAGTTGGTTCCAGAAGATTACGTTTTGGATGAGAAGCGCCGAAGCGTTGCCTTGACTGATGAAGGTGTTGAAAAGGTCCAGAAATTGTTGGGAATAAAAAACTTGTACACACCAGATCATGTGCGCAGTGTTTATCACATGGACCAGGCTTTGCGAGCGCAGACATTGTTCAAGCGCGACAAGGATTACGTTGTAACCAACGACGGTGAAGTGATTATTGTTGACGAACACACTGGTCGTTTGATGCAGGGTCGCCGCTACAACGAAGGCTTACATCAGGCAATTGAAGCCAAAGAGGGCGTTCCAGTGCTGGAAGAGAGTATGACCTTGGCGACAATTTCATTCCAGAATTATTTCCGTTTGTACAATAAATTGAGCGGTATGACTGGTACGGCATTTACCGAAGCTGAGGAGTTCCAGCAAATTTATTCACTTGATGTTATCCAAATTCCACCGAACAAACCAGTTATTCGCGAGGATAAGGAAGATCTGATTTTCAAGACTGAAAAGGCCAAACTTAAAGCTGTTGCTGAGGCGATTAAGGATTACCATAAGCAAGGTCGTCCTGTTTTGGTTGGCTCTGGCTCTATTGAAAAGAACGAGCAAATTGCCAAATATTTGGAAAAAGAAGGTATTAAGTTTGAGATTCTGAACGCCAAAAATAATGAGCGTGAGGCTGCGATTGTTGCGAAAGCTGGTGAAAAGGGCGCGATTACTTTGGCTACGAATATTGCTGGTCGCGGTACGGACATTAAGCTTGGTGAAGGCGTTAAGGAGCTGGGTGGACTGGTTGTTATCGGTTCAGAGCGACACGAATCACGTCGAATTGACAATCAGTTGCGCGGTCGTGGCGGACGCCAGGGCGATCCAGGCGAGACTCAGTTTTACGTTTCGACCGAAGATGATTTGATGCGAATTTTCCAGGGTGAGCGAATTGCATCGTTGATGGACAGATTGGGTGTTGATGATGACACACCAATCAGAACTCGCGCCGTATCGAAAACATTGGAAGCGGCACAGAAGAGAGTTGAAGGCTACAATTTTGATACGCGCAAAAATGTTGTTCAATACGACAATGTGATTAACCGTCATCGCCGCGTCGTTTATGTTATGCGACGTAGGATTTTGGAAGGCGACAATATTAAGCCAGAAATTGAGCGATTATTGCGAGCTAAAGTTCACGAATTGACAACTCTTCCATCAAAGAATAATCCAAAGTTTGTCGAGGATTTCTCGGTTATTTTCCCGGTTGATAAGGAAAAAATTGAAAAGGTTGGTAAGGAAAAGAAAGATCGTTTGCGCTATGAGAAGGCGCTGGAGTTGGCTGAAGAAGCTTACGCGGAGAAAGAGCGTGAGATTGGTGCTGATGATTTGCGCGGAGTTGAGCGCGAAGTCTACATGGCGGTGTTGGATACATTGTGGATGCAACATTTGGAAAATATGCAACATTTGCGCGAGGGAATTCACTGGCGAAGTGTTGGGCAGCGCGATCCTTTGGTAGAATATCGATCAGAATCTCAGAAGTTGTTTGAGAGTTTGCAAGCTAATCTCCGCGATGAAGTTCTGGCAACGATATTTAATATTCATAAAGCCGACGCTACAGTTCGTCAATCTCAAGACGATGAATATAACACCGAGCTAACTAGGTTGGCGGAAAATGCCGTTGAGCGTGGCGTAAATGAAATTGGTTCGGGCGAGGAAAATCGCGACGATGACTTCTCTGTGAAAAGGGGCAAGACTAGCGCGGAATCAAATCGTGCGAAGAATCAAGCTCGAAAGAAGAAAAAGGCTCAGCGACAGAACCGTAAGAAAAATCGTAAATAATCAGAGAATTAGGCAATGAAACATACAGTTGAGGAAATTAGACTGAAGAATGGTGCGCGCGGCTTGTTGATTGACGTTCCAGACGCTACGGTAATGAGTTTTCAGGTGCAATTCAGGGCAGGCAATCGCTACGTTCTGAATAAAGACATTTACGAAACGGCTCACATTATGGAGCATATGGCGTTCGGCGCGAATGAAAAGTTTCGTTCGGAGCATAATTACGAGCAGGAATTTACTAAGAACGGCGCTTATCACAACGCTTACACTTCTGACTATTCAATGGTTTATGAAGCGATTTGTGCGGATTTTGAGTGGGACAGGATTTTGGAACTTCAGAGGTTGGCTATTACAACGCCGCGTTTCAACGCCGATGAGCTTGAGGCGGAAAAGGGCAATGTTCGCTCTGAATTGACTGGTTATCTCAACAATCACAACCGCGTGATGTGGCCGCGCATTCAGCAGGCGCTGGGTGAAGATATTTTGACGTATAATCAGCGCTTAAAAACAATTGCTAATATTGAACTGAAAGACATTAAAAATCATCACAAGCGAACGCATACTTTGAAGAATATGCGGTTTGTGGTGGCTGGAAAAATGGCTGGACGAAAAGCGGCTATTAAAGAACATCTTGAGGGCTGGCAATTAGAGACGGGCGAGCGATTCGTTATTCCGCGCGATGAACCGCGTAGGGCTAATCCGGTTTTAGTCAGACGAAAAGAGGCGACGAATTTGACGTTTGGCTGGTCGATGATGATCCCGCGCGAGTTAAGTGATGAAGAAGTCACGGCCATGAACGCATTGAATCACATTCTGACCGGCACGATGAGCTCGAGGATTTTTGGCGCGGCTCGTAAAAAAGGCTTGGCGTATGGTATTTTTAGTGATACGTCGATTGGTTTTTACGATTCGGCTTGGGATTTTGGCGGACAAGTAAATGTCGAAACCGCAGAAAAGCTCTTTGATATTATCGTGAGAGAATTGAAGAAAGTTTTGGCTGGATCTATTTCTGAAGAAGATTTGGAAAGTGTGAAGTCATATTCGTTGGGTCGTTATCAAATGGGTGCTCAAACTGTTGGGCAAGTAAGCAACTTTTACGTAGGACGATATTTTGCTGATGATTTCGTGAGAGATTATGCTGCCGTTCCAGATTCTATTTTGGCGGTAACTCCTGATCAGTTGATTGAAACGGCTCGTCAATTTTTTGCATCCAATACGTGGACGTTGGCAGCAGTTACTTCGGAAGAAAAAGAGCTATTAACAAAGCTGTACGACAAGCTCGACAAGCTGTTTTAGGGTGTAATCGTAGATTGCCCGTGATATAATCAGGTTATGAAAATTGTCATTGCTGGTTTTGGTGTTGAAGGTCAATCTAATTTGCGGTATTTTCGGGAGAAGTTTCCGGAAGCTAATTTTTTGGTGGCGGACGAGCGTGAAAAAGTAGATAATTTGCCGGAAAATGTGGCTTATCAGACGGGATTTTCGGGGCTGGATGACGCGGATTTAATCGTTAGGTCGCCAAGTCTTCCGCCAAAAAAGATAAAGACTAGCGGTCAAATTTGGTCGGCGACAAATGAATTTTTCGCTAATTGTCCAGCGACTATAATTGGTGTGACTGGTACAAAAGGCAAGGGGACGACGTGTAGTTTTATCTCGTCGATTTTGCGTGCGGCAGGTAAAACTGTTCATTTGGTGGGAAATATTGGCGTGCCAGCTTTGGATATTTTGCCGAAAATTGAGAAAAATGACATTGTTGTTTACGAATTATCCAGTTTTCAATTGTGGGATTTGCAGAAATCTCCGCACGTTGCCGTAGTGCTGATGATTGAACCTGACCACTTGAACGTTCACGCTGATTTTAATGATTATTTGGCGGCAAAGGCGAATATTGCTAGGTTTCAAACCGCTGACGATTATGTTGTCTATAATTCTCAAAATGAGTTTAGTTCGTCGATTGCATCCGCGAGTTCGGCGCAGAAAAAGGAATATCCATTTGTTCTCTCGGACGATATAACTTCTGCGATTCGCTTGCCGGGGAAACATAATATTGACAATGCGTGCGCGGCGATAGCGGCGGTGAAATCGATTTTGCTGAACGTGTCGGATGATGAGATAAAGAGGGGGCTTAGCGAGTTTACGGGGTTACCGCATCGACTGAAGTTTGTTGCTGAAAAATACGGCGTGAAATATTACGATGACAGCATTTCGACAACTCCGGGCAGTGCGATTGCGGCATTAAAAGCTTTTGTAGAACCGAAAATTTTGATTTTGGGCGGCTCAGATAAAGGCGCGGACTATTCTGAATTAGCAAAAGAAATTGCCAGGCAAAATGTGCGACTGATAATTATCAATGGCGCTAACTCTGGTGAAATTAGGGAAGTTTTAAGGGAAGAAAAAGTTGATTGCGAAATTGTCCAATTGAATATGGCAGGAATGAAAGAAGTTGCTAAATTAGCCAAAAATAAAGCGCAATCTGGCGACGTGGTGATCCTTAGTCCAGCGGCTGCCAGCTTTGATATGTTTAAGAGCTATTCTGATCGTGGCGAGCAATTTGTCGCCGCCGTAGAAGAACTTTAATCTTGATAAACTTCTGGTTTTAAGATGCCGATGTATGGCAAGTTGCGATATTGCTGGCGAAAATCCAGACCGTAGCCAACGACAAATTCATTCGGCGTATCGATGCCGACGTAATCGGCTTTTGCATCAACTTCGCGCCGCGCTGGTTTGTCTAATAGTGAGCATATTTTTACCGACGCAGCATTTTTTGCGGCAAATAATTCTCTTAGCGCCTGGGCGGTTCGACCGCTGTCAATTATGTCCTCAACTATCAACACGTGTCTATCCGCAACATCGGTATCCAAATCTTTGATAATTTTTACAGATCCAGAAGATTTTGTGTCATCGCCGTAGCTGGAAACCGCCATGAAATCAATTTCCATATAGCAATCCATCGCCTGTATCAAGTCGATCATAAACGGCGCCGCGCCGCGTAAAATGCCCACGACAACAGGATTTTTATCGTGATAATCCTCAGTCAATTTTTTCCCAAGTTTCTGAACTGCCGTTTTTATTTCTTCGTTTGTAAATAGAATTTTCTCAATATCTTTATCCATCTTTTTATTTTAACAGAGAATTGAGCGCTGAAAAATGGTACAATAAAGTATATGCAACCGCTAAAAAAGAAAATTGGTGAGTTAGAAAAAGAAATTGAACAGGCTAAAAAAGCGCTGAAGTTTTCTGATTTGGAGCAGAAATTGGCGGAGCTGGACGATCAATTAAACCAGCCGGAAATTTGGAATAATCCTGATTACGCCCAAGAATTAACGAAACAGGCCGCCAGCCTTCGTCAGACCGTCGAGCCTTGGCAGACTTTGACGGTGCAGGTTGGCGATATAGCGGAGCTGATGGAGCTTGGCGATGACGATTTGTTGCCAGAATTCCAAGCGCAAGTTGCGGCGATTGAGAAGAGTTTTGATAGGCATAAAACCGATTTGCTATTCTCTGGAGAATATGACAACCGTTCGGCAATTATGCGCATTTCCGCTGGCGTGGGCGGGCTGGATGCGCAGGATTTTGCGGCGATGTTGGAGCGAATGTATTTGCGCTGGGCGGAAAAATCTGGAATGAAGGTTGATACACTGGAGCGCTCGACAAATGACGACGCTGGAATTAAAACGGTCGTTTTGGAGATTTCTGGATCTTTTGCTTATGGAAAATTGCGGTCGGAAAATGGCGTGCATCGTTTGGTGCGATTAAGTCCGTTTAATGCGGACAATTTGCGCCAAACTAGTTTTGCGCTTGTCGAGGTTTTGCCAAAAATTGACGCGCCCGATGAAATATCAATTGACCCGAATGACTTAAGAATTGATGTCTATCGTTCGGGTGGCAAGGGTGGTCAAGGTGTAAATACGACGGATTCGGCGGTTCGGGTGACGCATGAGCCGACGGGAATTACGGTGGCTATTCAGAATGAGCGCTCGCAGATTCAGAATAAAGAAACGGCGTTGAAGATTTTGCGGTCAAAATTGCTAGCGATGAAATTAGAGCAACACGCCGAAACTTTGTCTGATCTTAGGGCTGGCGAATCGGCAAACTGGGGCAGCCAAATTAGAAATTACGTTTTGCATCCATATACGCTAGTTAAGGATACGCGCACAAAGCACGAAAATCGCAATACTCAAGGCGTTTTGGACGGCGATATTGACGAATTTATCACGGCATATTTAGAACAAAATGCTAATTCTAAAAATATTTAGCTTATGGTATAATACTATTAATGATTCTGTTAGATAGGGTAACGAAGAACTACGGAAAAAGTAACAAGCCGGCATTGAATCGAGCAAGCATTCATGTTGGCGCTGGTGAATTTGTGATTATTGTTGGTACGTCGGGCGCTGGCAAATCGACACTTTTGAAGCTTTTGACTCGCGAAGAAAAGCCAAGCTCTGGAAAAATTGTGGTTGGCGGAATTGATTATGACAATTTGAAGGACAAGCATATTCCGCTGTTGCGTCGGAAAATTGGCGTGGTTTTTCAGGATTTTAAGTTGCTTCCGAATCGAACAGTGTTTGAAAATGTGGCGTTTGCGTTGGAAATTGCTGGAATGACAAATCGAGAAATTAAGGCAACTGTGCCGAAGGTGATCGAGCTGGTTGGTCTTAAGGGGAAGGAAAAGCATTTTCCTCATCAGCTTTCTGGTGGTGAGCGTCAGCGCGTAGCAATTGCACGGGCGGTGGTACGCCAGCCGAAGATTTTGATTGCGGATGAGCCGACTGGCAACCTGGATCCGAAGCATAGCTGGGATATTGTTCGATTACTGGAAAAGATTAACAAGTATGGCACGACGGTTATTTTGACGACTCACAACGTGGAGATTGTCAACAAGTTGAAGCGGCGCGTTATTACAATTGATCATGGTAAAATCACCTCTGATCAGGCGAGAGGGAGTTATAAACAGTAATGAAATCAGCTAATAAATCCAACAAAAATAAAGAAACTATTCGTATACGTCAGCGTCGACGAGGTTGGCTGACATTTGTCAGAATGTGTCGATATGGCATCAATAACTTTAGTCGTAATGCCTGGTTAACGATTGCTGCAACTGCGGTGATGAGCGTCACGTTGATTATCGTGTTTATAACATTATCAGCGCGTCAGGTTTTGGTTGATACTGTTTCAAACGTTTCCAAACGTGCCGATATGTCAATTTACTTAAAGGGCGACACGCCAGAGAAGGAGATTAAAAATATCAAATCTCGAATTGAAAAATTAGATAATGTTGAGAGCGTTAAGTATATTTCCGCAGAAGAAGCGCGTGAAAAGCAAGCTGAACAATATAAGGACAATCCAGATACGCTTGAGGCGATTCGCGAGTCTAGTAATGAGATGTCGGCGACACTTCGTGTTTCCGTGAAGGAACTGAATAATCAGCAATCACTAAATAATTTTGTTAAAACTGATGATTTATATAAAAAATATAAAGATCCTAACAGGGAGCCGTCATTCTCAGGTGAACGCCAGCAGGCTATTAAAACAGTTGGTAATTGGGTGAGATTGGCGAGTATTGGCGGGTCAATCGCTACAGTTGTTTTCGTGGTGATTTCATCGCTTGTGGTCTTTAATACTATTCGCATGGCAATTTTCAACCGCAAAGACGAGATTGAAATGATGAAGTTGATTGGCGCAGAACGCAGTTTCATCAGAGGTCCGTTTATCGTTGAGGCTATAATGTACGGATTTATCGCAGCAATTATCGCAACGGTGGTTGGGTATGGGCTGCTAATTCTAGCACATGATCCGATGGTAAAATACGGAATTCCTATCGATAATCTTTTGAATCATCTAAAAATGTACGGCGTGCTGGTTTTCTTGAGTATGATTCTGGTCGGCGCGGCAATTGGCGTGGCGTCATCTTGGGTGGCAACTCGCAAATACCTTAAGCTGTAAAAGTCCTTGACATGCTGATTATGCTTATGCTAACATAGATGTATGAAACTACGGTCCACCACACCAGTTTCGGCATCACTAGTCAGCAGAGCGTCTCTGGTGGCGATGTCTGCAATGCTCGCTGGATCGAGCATTTTTGGCTTGGCATCACACGCATTAGCTCGCGACTATAACGCCGAAATTCAGGCAAAACAACAAGAAGCAGACAACTATAATTCTGAGGCTTCGCGCTTGGGCGAGATGGCTGACAGTTTACAGGCGGAACTCGATAAGATAAACGGACAAATATCAGCTATTCAGACACAGATTTCTGATAGCCAAAAGAAGATCAATAGTCTTAATGATCAGATAAAAAAGAACGAAGAGCTAATTAAGCACAATCGTAAAGCGATGGGGCGAATTTTGGCGGATTTGTATGTTGATGATCAGATTTCGCCGCTGGAGATGCTTGCTAGCTCAAAAAATATTAGCGATTACATCGATAAGCAAGAACAGCGTAATTCTTTGAAAACTTCATTGAATGATAAGATCAAAGAAATTAAATCTTTGCAGAAAAAGCTGGAAGAGAATAAGAAGTCTGTCGAGAATACGCTTCGCGACCAAGAATTGCAGCGCAATGCGATGGCGGCTAAGCAATCTGAGAAGGCAAAACTGATTACTGACACGAAGAATGACCAAAATAACTATGCGGCATTAGCTCAGAAGCGCAATTCTGAAGTAGCTAAATTACGTGAAGAGCAGCTCAAGGAGAATAAAAAGAGACTTACTGTCGGGGCTGGATCTGTGGGGACTGGTGGATATCCTAGTGCTTGGGCTAATGCGCCGCTTGACGCTTATGTCGATCCATGGGGGCTATATACGCGTGAATGCGTGAGCTACGTGGCTTGGAAGATTGCTAGTACTGGGCGATATGTACCACACTTTGGTGGAGCGGGCAACGCAAATGAGTGGCAGTCAACTGCAGCGCGTCATGGTATACCTAGCGGCTCAACACCAAAAGCTGGTGCGGCCGCTGTGATGAATATTGGATATTACGGACACGTTATGTATGTTGAATCTGTCAATGGCGACGGTACGATTACTATTAGTGATTACAACAGGGGGTGGGACGGGCTATACCGTGGGCCTGATGATCGTGGATCTAGGATATCAGCCTCTGGGCTTACCTATATCTACTTCTAGTAGCTCTAGTAACTACATAAAACGCTCGTGTTAAACGGGCGTTTTGTAGTATAATAAGCATATGGTTACGGGAGAGAAAAGACAGCAATTAAGTTGGTTTTTGACGCTTGTTATTGTGGCTATTGTTAGTTTTGTGGCGGGAGCTCGCTCAGATGCGCTGTTTGCTAACGTGGCGTCGGTATTTGGCGTTAGAACTTCAAATAAGACAATCGACTTATCTAGTGTTCAAAAAACATATCAAGAACTGATTGCTAATTATGACGGAAAATTGGATACTCAAAAGCTAATTTACGGCGCCAATCGCGGGCTAGTTGAAGCGGCTGGTGATCCTCATACGGCGTATATGGATCCTGACGAGACGAAGGAGTTTGACAAATCATTAAGTGGGCAAATTGGCGGCGGAATTGGTGCGGAGATTGGTCTTAGGAATAATAAGCCGACTATCATAAAACCTCTGGAAAACAGTCCAGCTCAGAAAGCGGGAATTAAGGCTGGTGAGGCGATTGTTAAGGTGAATGACGAGGCTTCTTCTGACTGGTCAGTGGAAAAAGTTGTGAGTAAAATTCGCGGAGAGGTTGGTACGTCCGTTAAATTGACGCTATTAAGCGGTGGCCAAACGCGTGAGGTGTCGGTTGTGCGTCAGAATATAGTTTCTCCGGCAGTAGAGTCGGAAATTGATGGAGAAATTGGTATTTTGAAAGTTAACCGATTTGGCGATGATACAGTGAGCTTGTCCAGAAAATACGCTTCGGAGTTTGTTGAGAAAGGTGTTAAAAAGGTGATTTTGGACTTACGGAATAATCCTGGCGGAACGGTTGGAGCTGCTCAAGGGCTATTAGGTATTTGGCTAGACAATCAAATAGCTATGACCGAGCGCAGAGGTTCTGAAATTGTTAAAACGCTGCGTACGACTGGAACGCCAATTTTGGGCAATATGAAAACCGTGGTGCTGATTAACGGTAACAGTGCCAGTGCTAGCGAAATTACGGCTGGGGCACTTCGTGAATACGGAAAAGCCACGCTGGTTGGGCAGAAGAGTTACGGCAAGGGAAGTGTGCAGATTGTGCTTGGGCTGCCTGGCGGGTCGCAAATGAAAGTTACTGAAGCCAGATGGTACACACCAAAGGGCAAAAATATAGATAAAACTGGTATAGAACCTGATGTAAAGGTTGATCTTTCGTCGGACGATATCAATAATAACGTAGATCCGCAGATAGATAAGGCGAAGTCGTTATAAAGCTTGTGTTTTTGGGCTGGACAACATAAAATGGAGATAGTATGAACGGACAAAAAAAGAAGATTTTACTAGTTGAGGATGATATGGCTCTGTCTGCGGTTTATAGGTCGCGACTAGAGATTGAAGGGTTTGATGTTAGAGAAGCCAATAACGGAGAAGACGCCTTGTCTGCCACTGTTGAATATCGTCCAGATTTGATTCTTTTGGATGTGATGATGCCAAAGATTAGTGGTTTTGATGTCTTGGATATTCTTCGCAATACGCCAGAAACTGCTAACGTGAGGATTATTATGTTAACGGCACTCAGTCAGCCAAAGGATAAGGAACGCGCTGAGAGCTTGGGCGTTGATGATTATTTGGTGAAATCTCAGGTTGTAATTGGCGACGTTGTGGCTCGCGTAAAGCATCATTTGGGCATTCAATAGAAGCTAAGCTGAGTAAAAGAAGTCATCCTCTACGGGGGTTGACTTTTTGCTTGTTTTTTGGTATAAAGTAGTTATATATGGAAAAACCAAAACCAGCACAGAACCACGAACAAGAACGACCAAAAACATTGGAAGACTATGCAGTTAAGACTTTTCCTGCTGACTTAGACGTTACGATACGTCCGTTAACTGTTATTCGTAGTGGCAAAGACGGAGGAGGTATCAGGGATGATGAAGGGTGGACTCCTGGTGATATGCTATGTGTGCGTAAGGAGGGTATTGGTTCGATTGAGTTGTTTGTGAAAGTACATAAGCTGATTAAAGTTTATGGAGAGCATGTTTATGAAGAGTGTGTTCCTATAACTAAGATTGTGTCATTGAAGAAGCTCCAAAGTCGAGAGGAAAATAAAGGTTTTAACGAATTTTATATTCAGGAGCTTTACGGAAAATCTACTGAAGAAATGATTGAAGAAGGAGAAAGGGCTGCTGAGCAGATTAGTAATAGTTCGGTCGTGGAAGAGGGCGGTTCTGATTTAGAGAGGCCGAAAGTCAGTCTTAAGATAGGAAGCACGGCGGTTGAGGCTGCTGGAATTAAAAAGCCGATAGATACGAATAAGGTAAAAGCCAACGAGCCAGTTAGAGGGCCAGTGGAGACGGATAAGACTGGCGTCGATTCACCAGCCTTGAAGATGACTAAAGAAGTTCTGGCGTCGATTGGGGCAATTAAAGTCAATGACTCAGTAGGTTTGCCAGCGGTTAGGGCTATTGGAATTAAAAAGCCAGTGGAGACAGATAAGGTAGGTGCTAACCCAGCGGATTTGGTGGCAACCGAACCAGTTAAAAAACCGGTAGAGGTGGATAAGGCAAGCGCTGATTTAGTAGATTTGCCAGCAGCTAAATCGGTTAAAAACCCAGTGGCTGAAAAGTCGATGGAGACGAATGAAACCAATGCTGACATATTACCTGAGAGATTTAAGGATACGATTAATAGGTTTAAACAACTTACCGAAGAGAATAATGGTAAGTTTTTTGCAAAGGCTCAATATATAACTGGAGAGCTGAATCAGCTGAGGCGGCAAATTCAGATAAATCCTGCAGTGATTTATGGACTTAATTCCGAAGAGTTCATGAAAGGTGTATCAAATAAGATTAGAGATCTTGAGGATTCTAGGGCTGAGGATACGAATAAATTTAAGAATGACGTAAGTGATCTTATTGAAGAGCTGAAAAAGAAGATTGAAAATGATGACGAGCGTAGTCGTCTAGTTAAGTTAACTGAGCACGTAGATCAGATGGGTGAGAATAATATAGTTCTGGGTAATGTAACTAATGACTTGTTGGATAAATTAATAAGAATAAGACGTTATATTGCGAAATCACAGAATGATAGAGGAGGAATAGTCCACTATAAAAGTAACATAACTCAGGTGATTGGTGAAATTATTAATGATTTATCGATAGCTAGTGGACGCCGTCGGGGTATCGTAGGTGGTATTGAGGGAATTAAGAGTGAGGGATATCATCAAAAAAGGTGATTGATATTAAAATAACTCCGCATTGATCGGAGCTATTTTAATAAAAAGTTTTTACCGATTAAAGAACAACAACTTGTGTTCGGCGTTCTGATTTGCCGGTAAACTTGGTTTTCTTAACTGATTTAAAGCCAACTACGCCATCTTTTGCGGCGTGGATTGTGAAATTGCGGCTAACATATGTGCCGTCACCAGCGATCTTTGTAGCGCCAGTTTGGCGGACCAAGACCTGCCCAGCAGTAACTTTTTGACCGCCAAATCGCTTAACGCCAAGACGTTGACCAGCATTGTTGTGGATATTCTTGCTAGAGCCACCAGCTTTAACCTTTGACATTCTTTACTCCTTATAGTTTCTATAAAACAATCTGTTCTAGTTTATCGAAAATAAAGCCAGTTGTCAAGCGGTTTTGGCTATATCTGCTGGTTTTAATACTAATATTTCTCTGGCAACAACTTGATCTTCACGGTAATATAAGAGGTTTTTATTGATAATTTGCTGATATCCAAGTTTTTTAAGATTTTTTATCAGAGGCAGGTGAGTGAATCTGCCTTCGCGATTTTGCCACGCTGGAACGGCTATGCAAAGCGTCGTGTCTGGGCGAATTTGTGAGCGGATATTTTTCAGAAAATCACTAATTATGTGATTACAATTTCCAACTACTTCGTGAAGTTTTTCTGGGTTAGGTGGCGCGGAAAACGGCTGACCTAAATATGTTTCGCAAACAATTCGAGAAATCCGCTCCTTCTGTTCACTTGTCAATTTTACAGAGGTAGCGTCAGCATGATGCGCTTGCCAGAAAGTGTTTGTCGAAAAAGTTTTTTCCACCCAGCTCGTATTTTCGGTTGTGTAAGATATCATCTTATCGCTCAAATCGCTGCCATAAGCATTCACGTCAATAAGCGCAGCCTCTTGTAAGACCGTTCCTGTACCACAAAACGGATCCCAGAGGTAATCGTTAGGTTTTGCGCCAGACAGGTTAATCATAATTTGTGCAAGTTTGGGCGGAAGCATTCCCACGAAGGCGTCGCGCTTTGGTCGTCCACGGTCGCGCTGAGTGTATGAATTGATATTTTGCGCGCCACGGCTTTCGGCAACTACCAAATCTCCATATATGTTCCTGGCTATAATAATTTCAATTTTTGCCTCAGATCTGCCGAGTTTATTGTTATGAGAAGTTGCAGTGGACAATGCGGCGGTTTTATTAGGAATTAGACGCAAACTAACGCCAGATTTTTTCAGGTTGTTTTTTAAGATAATTCCGATTTTTTGGACGCTCCTCGGATCTGTTTTATTGCCATAAAAGCTTATTCCAAGCGTTATTTTTTTCTGGCTATGTGAAAGTTTTTTCGTGTATTTTTCAACAATAATTTTTGAGGCTTGGAGCAGGGTATTGTGGTCCGATTTTTGCGACTTTATCTTCGTGATGACTTGTCCGCATTTAATTGTTCCACCGAGATTGTCAATTGATAGATTGTCGCAATTAACCGTGGCGGCTTGGTTGGAGATTTTTTGGACGTTTTGAGCACCGTAAACAGCCTCTAATTCGGCGATAGAGATTTCTGGCTGGCGTCCAAGAATAGCTATAAACATGTCGTAATTATAACATTTATCGTGGTATAATGAAGGTTATGTTACCGAAGGTGTTGCAACTATTGAAATCGCCACGAGCCATTATGAGCGTTTTGACGTTGGTGGTTTTGGCGATAATAATTTTTCTATCTCGGCATGAGCTCGTGAAGGCGTGGAATCTGTTTTTGCATGCGGATTTATGGCTATTGTTCTTATTGTTACCGTTTCAGATTATCGTATACTTCGCTGGCGGCGAGATGATTTTTTCATATCTGAGAGAAAAGAATCTGATTCATCATATTTCCAGGCTGGAGCAGACGAGGATTGCGCTGGAGCTTAATTTGGTCAATCACATTTTTCCGTCGGGCGGAGTTAGTGGAATTTCGTATACAACGTGGCGAATGCATAAACTTGGCGTGAGTTCGGCACGTTCGACATTTGCGCAGGTGATTCGTTACGTTACGGGATTTTTGTCGCTTTTGGTTTTGTTGGTGATTGCTGTGTTGGCGCTGGCTATTGATGGCAAGGTTAATCGTTATATCGTTGCGGCGAGTTTCTTGCTGATTATCGTGGTTTTGGCGCTGACGTTTGGTCTGATTTTCGTGTTTTCGTCAAAGCGACGTATGCAGATGACTGCTGCTAAATTGTCTAGATTTATTAATACGCTGGTAAAAATTGCAACCTTAGGCAAGAAGCGACGAGTGATGAAGTCGAATAAAGTCGAAGAGTTTTTTGTTGATATGCAGGACGATTTTCAAGATTTGTCCAATCATCCGAAACTTCTAATAAAACCGATGATTTGGGGAGCTGTCTACACTGTTTTTGACGTGGCGATGTTTGCTGTGGCGTTTTTGTCGCTGGGTGTTTTTGTTAATCCGGCGATTCTGATGGTTGGATACGGCGTGGCGGGATTGGCAGCAATTGTCGTGTTTACGCCTGGAGGGACGGGTGTTTATGAGACCATTATGATTATTTTCTTGAGTATGGCAGGCACTCCGCCTGATTTGGCGATTGCTGGAATAATTTTGACGCGAGCAATTTTACTTACTGGCACGATTATCTTTGGCTATATTTTCTATCAACACGCACTGATTAAATACGGCAAGCCAGATGATTCCCAGATTTAGTGTTAGCAATTTCATAGCAATTGTCAATCAAACTTTTGACGTGGCTTTTGCTGGGATGGTTGAAGTTGAGGGTGAAGTTTCTAGTCTCAAGTCCTATCCTCCGAAATACGCTTTTTTTGATCTGAAAGATGACGATGGGCTGGTTCGGTGTTTTGTCGGTTTTAGCAATTTACGTACGCCAATTGAAGATGGAATGAAAGTTGTCGTTCGGGCAATGCCGGCGCTTAGGGATAATGGTGCCTTTAGTCTGAACGTTCAAGAGATTCGCCCATTAGGCAAGGGAAGTTTGAAGCGAAGTTTTGATCTTTTGAAGCAAAAATTGACAGTTGAGGGTTTGTTTAGTTCTGAAAGAAAGCGCTCATTACCGCAATATCCCCAGCGAGTGGCTGTTATTTCCAGCACGAAAGCAGCGGGATATGCCGACTTTATGAAGATTTCCGGTGAGCGTTGGAGTGGTGTGAAATTCGTAGTCGCCAACGTTAATGTGCAAGGTGCGAATGCTGCAGATCAAGCTGTTCGAGCAATATCATATTTTAATCAAATGTCAGAATCTCCAGATGTGGTTGTTTTAATTCGTGGCGGTGGCAGTGCGGAAGATTTGGCGAGTTTTAACGATGAAAAACTAGTGCGGGCGGTGGCGAGTAGTCGCATTCCGACAATGACTGGAATTGGTCATGAAATTGATGAGAGTTTATGCGATTTGGCGGCGGACGTTCGCGCAGCCACGCCGAGTAACGCCGCGCAATTGCTGTTTCCTGATAAGCGAGAAGTGATTCGGCATTTGCATTACAGACTAATTGACGCAAAAGATTCAATTTGTAGAGCCATCGAAGAACAGTCGCTTAATGCAACAATGTTGCAAAAAGAAGCGCTAAAACAGTGGTCAGGTCGTGTGGATGCGGCCGTAAATGCAACATTGTCGCAACAAAAAGTAATCGCTGAGTATGATCCGGAAATGGCGCTTCGTCGCGGTTATGCAATGATCAAGGGTGATTTACAGATTGGTAATATTGTAGAGATTACAACAAAAGATATAATTATGAAAGCGAGGATTGAGAATAGTGAACAACGATATGACAATTGAGCAAATGATGGCTGAATTGAACGAGCGAATCGCGTGGTTTCAAGGCGATGATTTTAATCTGGATGAGGCAAAACAGAGGTTTATTGAAGCGAGAGAATTATCAAAAAAAATTACTGCCACGCTGGAAGATATGCGACATGATATTGAGGTTCTTAGCGAGGATTTTAACGCTGAGTAAGATCTTTACATCAATTAAAGCATAAGCTATACTTTACAGTATGATGATGAGAAATAAGAGTGAGCGTGGCTCGGTTAATGGCTGGATGGTCGGCACAATCGGCTGTCTGATATTGTTTTTGATTGCTGGATCTTTGGCAATTTGGGCGTACATGCAATATTCCCGAGAAAAAAGCAGCGTTGATAGTAAAGTTGCGATTGAAGTCGCTAAAGGAAAGAGCGAACAGGCCGAATCAGACCAGAAGAAATTTTCTGAAGAAGCAAAAAACCCGCGTATTGAATTTGTTGGTCCTACTGAATACGGTCGAGTATCGTTCATGTACCCAAAAACTTGGAGTGTATATGTAGCAAATGACGGCAGCGACAGGGGTGATTACAAAGCCTATCTTCATCCAGTTTCAGTTCCTTCGACAACTAATAAAAATAGTCGGTTCGCATTAAGACTAGAGATTATCAATAAGAATATGGATACGGTGCTGAATGATTATCAATCACGACTAAAGAAGGGTGAATTGACCTCAAGTAGTACTGAGTTTAATGGAATTTCAGCAACTCGGATTGACGGTACGTTTGAGAAAGAATTGCGCGGCTCTGTGGTTTTAATGAAAGTTCGCGATAAAACTATTCGTTTTTCAACCGACGCAGATACGTTTAAGCCAGATTTTCAGACTATATTGAGCACTGTAAAAATCTCTGAATAGGAAAACCCAGCACATATTTGCTATACTAGAATTGTATGGCAGGTAAAGAGTGGAGTGATGCTGATTTTGGGGGATTGCCGAGCGTTTTGGTGGCGGCACACGAGCTGAAAACGCCGCTGGCTTTGATTAGGCAACTGGCGCTACTGTTGGACGATGATTTAACCAGTTCTGCCGATAAAACTCAGATCCAGCAACGAATTATTAGGACTTCTGAGCAAGCATTGCAACTTACGATTGATTTGGCAAATTCAGCTAATTTAACGCCGTCGTTATTTCCGCTTGAGCCGGTCAACCCGTTGGCTTTATGTCAGCAAGTAGCGATGGAAACGAAGTTCAACGCAATGCTTTACGGACGAAAAGTTAGCTGGCCTAAGAGCGGTCGAAATAGTCAATTGATATTAGCGAACCGAACACTTTTGGGGCGAATTTTAGCGAATTTTTTGAATAACGCGTTGGCGTATACGGAGGACGGATCGGAGATTAAGGTTTCGGTTAAGGCGACAAAAGATGCCGTGAGAATGAGCGTGCGAGATTTTGGACCGATGATGAGTTTGAAGGAATATCGGATTTTGCTTGATGAAATGGAAACGCGAAAAACCGTACGAACAAGGCCGGAAAGTAGTGGGCTGGGAATTTACGTGGCGAATCAATTTGCGCGGGTGATGAATGGGCGAATTGGTCTGATTCGTCACCGCGATGGACTAACTTTTTATGTAGAAATGCCAATTAGTCGGCAGTTGAGTTTGATATGAAAAAGTTGTTAATCGTTGAGGACGATAAGAATTGGGCGGATATTCTGGGCAAGTTTGCCGCGGATGTTGGGGCGGAACACCGAGTGGCGGTTTCTGGTGGTCAGGCGATTGAAATTATTGACGATTGGCAACCTGACGCTTTAATTTTGGATATGTTGTTAGCTGGCGAAACGGCGATTGCGCTGCTTAACGAACTGCGATCGTACGCGGATTTGGCGAGTTTGCCGATTGTGGTTTGTACGAATATCGACGTTAAAATGGACGATTTGCGTCCGCTTGGCGTGAAGGCGATTTTAAATAAAACATCGATGCGTCCGAATGAGGCGCGGGCGATTTTTCGCGAGGTTCTAAATGACGGGGCAGAGTGAGCGAGTAAAAGCAATCGTTTTGAGGCGAACGAATTACGCCGAAGCTGACCGAGTTTTGCAATTATTAACGCCAAAAGGTCGACGTAGCGTAATCGCAAAAGGTGTGCGACGCGAGCGCAGTAAATTGGCGGGCGGAATTGAATTATTCGCGATTTGCGATGTGGTTATTCGTTCTGGTCGGGGCGATTTGGGACTATTAACTTCCGCTCGATTGTCGGCGTTTTATCGGCATATTTTGGAGGATTACGATCGGATGCAGTTTGCATATTCGGTAATGAAATTGGTTTCTGCGGCGAGTGAAAACATTGACGAACCAGAGTGGTATTATGTGCTGAGTCAAGTTTTGGAGCAATTGAATAATCCCGCGATAAATCAAAAATTGATTGAAACGTGGTTTTATTTGCAATACGCGAGTTTGCTGGGTGATGAATTGAATCTTCGCACAGACGTAACGACAGCGGCGCTACTGCCAGATAAAAAATATATGTATGACAATGCAGAGAAAGGTTTGAGATTGGCGGAGCAGGGCGATTTGGGTGCGGACGCCATCAAGCTACTGAGGTTAATTCAGGCCAAGCCGCTCGCGAATGTGGCGCAAATCGGCGGAATAACTGAGGTTATAAACGATTGTTGGCTGACCGCCAGACAACACGCAGCAGTGTAAAATTGCTCGTAAAATGGTATAATTTGGGTAATAATGTGAATCGACATGTTGCCAACATGGAGAAAGGTTTTTCAATGAGTCAAGCAAAAATGGAAGATATTATTAGCCTGTGTAAGCGTCGCGGTTTTATTTATCAGGGTTCGGATGTTTACGGTGGTTTGTCTGGAACGTGGGATTACGGTCCGCTGGGCGTTCAATTGAAGCGAAACATCATGAATTTATGGTGGCGAATGTTTGTTGATGAGCGCGACGATATATATGGTGTCGATGCGGCGATTTTGATGAATCCGAAAGTCTGGAAGGCGAGTGGGCATGTTGATACGTTTGTTGACCCATTGTGCGAAGATACGGTTAATCATCGTCGTTATCGCACCGACCACATTCTTAAGGACAATGGAATTGACGCTGACGGCTTGACGATGGAGCAGATGGACGAAGTGATTGCGGAACGGGGAATTAAAAGTCCAGACGGAAATCCGCTAAGCAAATCTCGCACGTTTAATATGATGTTTAAGACGAGCGTTGGCGCCACCGAAAGTGAAGACAGCGTTGCATATCTTCGTCCAGAAACCGCTCAGGGAATTTTTACCAATTTTAAGAACGTTGTTGATAGTTTTTATCCAGACTTGCCGTTTGGAATTGCTCAGCAGGGCAAGGCGTTTCGCAATGAAATTGCGCCGCGAGATTTTATTTTCCGTAGCCGAGAGTTTGAGCAAATGGAGATTGAATATTTTGTCAATCCAGAAAAATGGCAGGAAGCGTTTGATGAATTGTTGAAGTCGACGCACGAGTTTTTGGAGGCGTTGGGATTAGATCCTAGGAATATTCACGAGTTGGATGTTCCGGCGGAAGACAGGGCGCATTACAGTAAGAAAACGATTGACATTGAATATGATTTTCCAATTGGCAAGGAAGAACTGATGGGAATTGCATATCGGACTGATTTTGACTTGATGAACATTCAGCGCGTCAGCGGAAAGAGTATGGAATATACGATCAAGGGGACGAATGAAAAGTTTGTGCCGCACGTGATTGAGCCGAGTTTTGGTGTCGAGCGAGCGCTGATGGCGGTCTTGTCGAGCGCTTATCGCGAGGACGAGCAGAACGGCAGCAAGCGTGTTTATCTGGCGCTTCCAGAACATTTGGCGCCGGTTAAATTTGCCGTTTCGCCGCTACTTAAGAATAAGCCAGAATTGGTAGAGAAGGCGCGTGAAATTTACGCTAGCCTATCTAAGAAAAATCCTGGACGTGTTATGTGGGATGACAATGGAAACATTGGTAAGCGCTATCGCCGTCAGGATGAAATTGGTACGCCGCACTGCGTGGTTGTCGATTTTCAGACACTGGAAGATGACACCGTTACTATTCGTGAGCGAGATACGACGGAACAGAGGCGAGTTAAGGTTGAGGAGTTGTAGATATTGGACGTGAAAAAAGCAAATTGGTTTTGAGGAGATAAAAGATTGACAAAAAGTAGACCTGAGTTTGATAAAATCACATCGTTTGATGAGTTTAATCAATACTATTGGTATCGTGAAGAACTTTCACAGATATGCAGGTCGCTAGCATTAGAACATAGAGGTACAAAACAAGAACTTAATTATATTATTGAGCAGTACTTTAAGGGTAATTTAATTAAAAAATCATCAATAAAAAACGAAACAAAGCAAGTTGAAAATATTACTCTATATATGCCATTACTTGAATGTGGGTTTTCCTTTAATACAAAATTTAGAGAATATTTCTCTGCCGTAACAGGTATTGCACCTTTTAAATTTACTGCTGATATGGCTACTGCTTGGAGAAAAGTAAAAAGTGAAAATGATTTGAGTTTTACGATTCAAGATATGCTGAAAGTTTATTATGGAAAATCGGATTATGCTAAATATGATAATTCGGTTTGTCAATGGAATCAATTTTTAAAGGATTTCTGTGCAGACGAAAATAGTCGCAACTATTCGAATAAGTTAAAAGTAGCTGCTATTCTTTGGAAAGAAGTTAGAGATTCAAGAAATGAAAAAATTTATTCAAAGAATCTTTTGACTGAATATGCAGGAAAAATAAAAGAGTATCACAATTAGGTAATTTAGGTAATTCCTAACTTATTAACACCCAATGAGTAGTTAGTAAATGGATATTGGAAAGAGATATTGGAAAGACAGAGTATACTGTAGGTGAAATGGTATTAGCTATCTAGCGCTCGGGTGTAGTATAATGACTTTCATGACAAAAATCACCAACGGACATATCATTACACAGAATTTAGATGGAACGGACCATCTGGATTGTCTGTATCGCGTTTCCATAAAAGCTCTGATTTACAACGACGCTGGGCAGATTTTGGTTGTTAAAGAGGATGGGCGGCCGCTTTGGGATCTTCCTGGCGGCGGAATGGATTATGGCGAAACTTTTGAGTCTGCGTTGAAGCGGGAATTATATGAAGAGGTTGGCTATAAGGGCAATCTTCACTATCAGCTTTTTGACGCGTCGGACGAGATTTATGTCGAGCGAATTTATGCTAACCAAATTTGTTTTTCTTGTCGTGTGTGGACGGAAAATTTTGATTTTTCAGCGGGCGTTGATGCGGACGAAGTGATGTTTATAGATCCTGAAGAGTTGCGACTCCAAGAGAGCGAGTCGGGTGCGCCGATTCGATATAACGTGCATTTGAAGTGGCAGAAATTGTGTGGCGCAAATAGTTTGCCGACAGAGTAGTATTGACTTTTTCCATAAAATAGTATAGAATATCAGGCATGGAAAAAAGTACAGGCGGCGTATCTTTTGATATTAGATTTATTGACTCTGGTAATAATGTAGAGGATTATTCTTCTGTTGAAAGCCGGCGCTTGATTGGAATCTATGATGGCGATTGGTCTTTGGAGGAAGATGGGACTGTGAACGCGTCCATGGTGTTTGCCAGAAGAGTGGGTGATATTCGTAGTCATGGGAATTTGATAGAAAAGGTTCGCGGAATTGGTGAGAGTATGGCGCGAGTGTCTATTTCAGAGTGCCTTGGAGTTGAAGGTGAAAAGGTGGAGCTGGACGGCAGGCTCCTGAATGATCCCATGTCATACGGTGGAATTTCTTTCTCGCGTAGAGCGATTTCGACCGAGCTTTATATCCCTGACTCTTTTGAAGATAATCAAAAGATTGAAGTTATTAGTATTGCTCTGCGTGTTGGGGCTGTGGCTTTGCGCTGTTCGGAATTGCCACTGAAAGAGCTCAAGGAATCTCCTACTAAGTATTTTTCTCCGAGTGAAGTAGACGAGTCGGTTCGTATTTTTCACAGTAACGTAGATTTTGGTGGAGAGTGGAGGGAATATAAGGAAATTGCCAAGGATTTAATAAATATATGAAGAAGACTGATAATTACGGCGCTAGAGTTAAAATCGAGAATATTATTGAAGGTGATCTTGATAAAGTCGATGAGAATTCGCTGTTTGCTTTACTGACTGGATTGACTATTAAAAAAGGTCGGATTTTTGACATGGACATAATATTAGCTAGCCGTGGCTATAAATATTCAGGGCACAGTATGTTGGCAGAGAAACGTCTCTCCAGTAGATCTACGTCCGTAGAGTCGCCATCTCAGTTTCCGCGTGGCAAAACTGAGTTGCGAAGCTGGCGGGATAAGCATGGTATACATTCTGTAGGGGGGGTAAGAGGAGAATTCAAAAAGAATACCTATTTTTCTTCAGATAATGCGGAATATCTCATGAGGCGAGTGGCTTCAGTAGCTGTTGGACTTTGCTTGGAAACGTCCCTACAAGAGCTGGGTTCTATTAAGGATTTTTCGGCCGAGGAACTGGCAGAAGCGTGGCCGAGGCTTAGATACGGAATTTACATTTAATATTGTCATTGTTATAATAACCACATGCATATTATTCTTGGTGGGACGAGTGGGCTTGGTTTGGAAATGGCGAAGCAGCTACGGGAACGTGGCGATCGCGTGCTGGTGCTAGGTAAAACTTATGATCCACAAAAACACGGAGAAGGTTTTCCTCTGGATGTATATTATTCAGATCAAGTGGAAGCGGCGTCGGCGCGAATCGAGCAGATTTTAAACGGCGATGATATTGATCAATTTGTGTGGGCGGCTGGATATGGCTGGCGTGGCAATTTTGAAAATCAGCCGAGCGTTCGCAGTATGGCGGAAGTTAATTTTTCGGGCGCATTGCCGCTGGTTCAGTGGGCTTGGCGTAAGATGTCAACGCAGAATCGCAAGTCTGTACTGACGATTATTGGGTCGACAAGTAGCGTTAAAGCGCGCTCAGATGAAGCTGTGTATGTTGCAACGAAGCACGCTCAAGCGGGTTTGGCGCGAAGTTTGGGAATGCAGGCGGATGAGCAAAAACTTCCAGTTAGGGTTGCATTATTTTTGCCCGGCGCTATGAAAACTCCGTTTTGGAACGGTCGAGAACTTCCGGCTGACTATATGTTTTTTAATGATCCAGCAAAAATTGCCACGCATATTATTAACGCGATTGATTGTCAGCAGCAACCGTTTTTGGAATGGGCGTTGCCAAAAGGTACGTTGGTTTAGATTCTCCAGAGTGCTATAATTCAAGCATGATAGATGGTTCGAATAGTGATTATTTTGGGGTAAAAGTTGTAGTTATCGGCGGCGGGACGGGAAGTTTCACGCTGCTTTCTGGATTGAAAAAATATACACACAGCATCACGGCGTTGGTCAATATGGTCGACGATGGCGGCTCAACTGGCGTGTTGCGCGATGAATTGGGCGTGTTGCCGGCGGGTGACGTTAGGCAGTGTTTGGTGGCGCTAAGTACTTCGCCGAAAGTTCGCGATTTGTTCAATTATCGATTTGACGAAGGCAGTATGAAGGGCCACGCGTTCGGCAATTTATTCATGGCAGCACTTGAGAAGATGACGGGAAGTTTTGCTGATGCAGTTGAGTTGGCTAGCGAAGTTTTGGGTGTTAATGGTCGAGTTTATCCGATTACTCTGGACGATACGACAATGTCAATTAAGCTGAAAGACGGCACGGTTGTTGACGGTCAACACGCAGCGGAGTCGTTAAAGATTCCTCATGGAGAAAGACCATGGCTAGAGCTTAAGCCGCCAGCTACGATCAATCCGAGAGCTCGCCAAGCGATTTTAGACGCCGATTTGGTGGTGATTGCGCCGGGACTTTTGTATGGCAGTTTGGCGCCAGCACTGTTGGTGCGTGGTGTGACTCGTGCACTTGCGGAAACGAAAGCTAAAAAGGTTTACGTTTGCAATTTGGTCACAAAACCAACACAGACCGATGGTTTTACGGTGGCGGATTTTGCGGATGAGATTGAGCGATTTTCTGGGGTAGATATGGATTATGTGTTATACAATAATCATCGTCCACCAGAGGAATTGATTAAAAAATACGCTCACGATGGCGAGTATTTGGTTGAGTGGGATAAAGAATCTTTAAAGAAAAAACATTATTATGCGTCAGGTAAGCGGCTAATCGCTGATGATATATGGGTTAATAAGAACTCAAGTAGTGATCCATTGGCGGCCCAACGTAGTCTTATTCGTCACGATGCCGACAGGGTAGCGCGCGAATTGATGCGGATTTATTTTGCGTAATTTATTTATTTAGACATCCTAGAGAGGCAACTATACTTGCAAAGTTTTATAGTTTGTGATATAATTCACAAGCTGATTATGACAAGTAAAGAAGTAAATAGACACTCACCAGACAATATTACCAGCCCTTGTGGTCAAGGCGAAATCCTTTCTAACCGTGAATGTCTGGCTAAGGAGTTGGTGGAAACATTTAGCGGAGACCATTTAACTCCGTCGCGCAGATTTGCCGCGAATATTATTATAGAGATGCCAGAAGATATAGAGGGTAGGCGGCGGATTGACTACATTAGGAAGGCTCTTGATGGTGTACCTAAAGAGATTGACCAAGACGTAGTTATAAGTATATTGGAAGACTATAAGGTCTTACAGGATGCATTTTTATCGTATATTGACGGTATTGATGAAGATTCACTGGCGGGAAGGGCGCTAAAGCTTGAGGATAATCAAGTGATCCCTGACGATTTAGACGTAGACGGTGATGGCTACAGTAAGAGCCCGTGGGCTGAAAACCCACCAATTCCGGCGCCACATATTGATAACTTAATAAAGATGTTCTCAACAAAAGACGAGGGTCAGGGCCTAGGTCTGGAAACCGCGATGATTGCTGGGGCTATAACTCTAGCTAATCTAAAAAGTGCTCCTTATCATAGTGCATTTGCGTATAAATGTGCAGTATTTGCCGAAAACTTTTTAATTCCAGTGTGTAGTATTAGTGGGTTGGATAACTTAGAGTCCGAGCTGAAAGATGAAATTGACATTATGGCGGGGCGTAATATTGGAGATGCTTTATACCGCAAGGATGCCCTGAGTAATGATATCGATTCAACTATGAATGAGGTTGATAGGATCGTGTCGTTACATTTTGGAAACAGGCATTCAACTGATCCTGCACGATTTGATTTTGCTATAGGGAATTTTAACGGTGCGCTTTCTGAAATGCTGGGAGAATCAAATTTGAAGCCTGCCGTAAATACTAATTCTTTACATAGTACGTTTTTTGGATCTGGTACTGTAAAAACCTCAAATGGGTCAGAATTAGGAGTAAGGGCTCGAGGCAAGGGTCGTGGCTCATATTGTAAAAAATTGTTACAACTTATAGGTTACTACGATACACATTCTCAGCCTCTAAAAGATGTGGGAGAATTTCACCCCATTGACCTATATGGTATGACAGTAATTTGTAATGACAATGAACAATTGGCTGATTCATATGCGAATGCTGTAATTAGAGCTATTGATAGCGGTAAAATTACTCCGTATCCAGCTCCAGGTCGAAAAAATGAGTGTTTTGTGATTAAAGGTTCTTTAGATTTTCAGGAAAAGATTCGTCAGAAAATTCTCGATAAAATACCGGACGTTGACATGAGAATGTTTAGTTTTAAAAATAGCAGTAGTGGTTTTACTGACGCAAAGATTACGGGGTTTTACGAAACGGGTGACGGAAGAATTCCGTATGCTCCGTTTGAGCTGCAATTTTCCACACCACCCGCTCGTTTATTAGCTCGGGCTGGCAAGAAGGCGGCTCATTACTTCTTTAAATTGCATAAAATCTATGGCGATTTGGTGAGTATGACCGACGAGACGGCTGATGCGGCAATTGATATTTGGCAGCGTAAACAAGATTACTTTAATATTCCTGACAACAGCGCTAAAGAGAAGCATCTGACAAACCAGAGTCGTAAGCGTGTACGTGAGTTTAAGCGTGCTTACAGGAAACTAGAGAAAAAGCGTCGCAATATGGCCAAAAGTGCTATGACTAGTATATAATTACACTAATGACAACTTACTATACTGACGGTTCTGCTTCGCCAAACCCTGGTCTGGGCGGCTTCGCGGTTATTCGTGATCTTCAGCCGTGGATTTTGGGTTCGGAAGACGGTGATACTACCAATATTCGCATGGAAGGTAAAGCCTTAATCGCGGCACTGAAAGATGCTAATGGCGCGCCTTGCGTGATTTATTCTGATAGTGAGTTTTGGATTAATGTTGTTACCAAATGGGCTCCGAGCTGGGAAAAGCGTGGCTGGACAAAGAAAAACGGTGATATTAAAAATCTGGATATTGTACGTGAATTGTACGAACTATATTCGAATTCTCAGGCGGATTTACGTTGGGTGCGTGGCCATGAAGGCGACGAAGGAAATGAATTGGCTGACGAATGGGCCAATCGAGCGCGTGAAGGCGAAAGATTGACAAAATAACTGCTAGCGACATCTGACAAAAATTGCTATACTAGGAAAATGGAAGAAGTGAGGGAAACGACTGATATTTTTTTGTGGGCAAATCAAAACGATGCAAAGAAGAATGATTTACAGATAGAGCTATTCTTGTTTAGCAAAAATTACACGCCGTATTTTATGCCGATAAAAGGCGATGTTGAGCAGCAGCTCAGACCGTTGTTTTTGTTTGATTATATCAATCAGGTCAATTTGGGCGCAGGCACTGGATTGAGCGTTCGCGATTATGAATTGAGCGAATCGGAAGATAATGTTTTATTGAGGACTGACTTGGAAAAGGTTGGGCGAGCTGAAACGCTGATTCATTTAATTGAGCATGAGCGTCATGACATCGTGGAGTTTTCGGAAGCTGAACACGAATTCAAGCGTATGAAGGGGATTGTGGCGCGATTTACTGACCCGAATAATCCTGACGCAATATTTTACACGGTTAAGCTAATCCAGCAAGGTCAGACGCTGAAGAGTGCGTTGGCTTGGGAATTTTCTGACGGAAAGTTTGGTTCATTTAATGCGGAAGTTGGTTTTAAGGTTCCGGATGATAACCAAGTTTTGATTGTTGGTAAAGATATTTTTGCGTTTAATCCTGGAAAATTTGAGCGAATGTTTGGCTATGAATATAAAAAGCAGGTGATTGCTGATAAAAAAGTAGCGGAAATTGAGAAGGAATATAAGCTAAGTTTTCCGGAGGGAATGGATCTTAATGCGTTGGTGAAGGAGCGCAAAAAGACGATTAATAAATTGCAGAAATTGGAAATCGGTGCGGTTAAACAGGAAGATGTTTTGGACTATGCTGATGAGATGCAATTGGAGCTGATGAGTGATGATAATGGCGCGATTATTATCATGGACGGCAATGATTTGGACATGTTCGTAAATCTCATCAACGAGGATTATATCGAGAGCAAAATCACGGGCAAGCGTTACGAAATTAAGTCGAAGAAGTTGCTCGATGAGCCAGAAGGCGAACCGCCACGAGGCTAAAATGGATCAAGAATTAGCGCTGGCTATTCTACTGAGCGGTCGGTCAGCGTTGCTGACTGGTGCGGCTGGAACTGGTAAAACTCACCTGTTGAATAATTTTATTATACAGGCGCGAAAATATGGTAAAAAAGTGTCAGTAACAGCGACAACTGGTCTGGCGGCGACGCATCTTGGTGGCAATACGATCCACAGCTGGAGTGGCATTGGTGTGAGTGATCATTTGCCGAACAATTTTTTTGAACGATTGTCAAAAACGCGGCGTGATGTGATTTCCAAAACTGACGTGCTGATTATTGATGAGATTTCGATGCTTCACGATTTTCGGCTGGATATGATTGATAAAGTTTTACGAACTGTCAGGGAAAATGATCAGCCGTTTGGTGGTATTCAGTTGGTGATGAGTGGCGATTTTTTCCAATTGCCGCCAGTGAATCGTCCGAACGAGCAGGGCGGCGGATTTGTAGTTTATTCTGATGCTTGGCAAGAGCTCCAGCCGGCGGTTTTGTATTTGGAGCGACAATATCGTCAGAATGATGAGCAGCTTTTGGAGATTCTGACCGCTCTAAGAACTGGCGATGTTAGGCGACGTCACGTCGAGGCGTTGCTGGCGCGCACGGAAATTGAGCCGCCAGATGGTGATATTACGGAACTGCACACCGTAAACGTTGATGTTGATGACATCAATATTCAAAAATTGGCGGAATTATCAGGAGAAGAACGTTCGTATCAACAAACGACGACGGGCTCGAAAATTTATGTAGAGAATCTGCAAAGGTCGGTTCTGGCGCCAGAAAATTTGGTGATTAAGCTGGGTGCGTTGGTGATGGCGGTTAAAAATTCGCCGCAAAAGTTATATGCCAATGGAAGTATCGGCACGGTCGTGGATTTTGAGTCGCTGACGGAATATCCGGTTGTTGAGTTTCGGGACGGTCGTCGGGTGACGATGGTGCCTGATGTTTGGGAATTGCGAGATGGAGAGCGCAAACGAGCGAGTATTTCTCAGGTGCCGCTACGTTTGGCGTGGGCGATAACAGTTCATAAAAGTCAGGGAATGACGCTGGATACGGCTAAGATTGACCTGAGAAAGGCGTTTGTTGAAGGTATGGGTTATGTAGCTTTGAGTCGCGTGCGAGATTTGGACAATTTGTATTTATATGGAATTAACCGTAGGGCGCTGGAAGTTTCTCCTGACGCGCTGGCAATCGATGAGGTCTTGAGGCGTGCGAGTAGGGAGTCTGCCGAGAGATATAGGGGTGTAGTCTTTAGATCTCATTAGTAGTTTATTGAAGAGGATGCTGTAGCTTATCTATTGATTTATTGAGGATTATTTACTATACTGACGCTAAGAACCACCGGAACTAAATCGCCTTAATTGAGCGGTTCGCCGGTGTTCTTTTTATTGTTAAAAGCGTATACTAGTTTGCCTTTCAACTGTAGGCTGGTCTGAAATAACTTTAAGTGCTAATCCATTGCCCAAAACTATTAAATAGCGTAGGCTTACATCAACTCAACACTAGGCTTTTCCACAAAAATGTGGAAAAGTTTTTATTTGACGTAAAAATGGGTAAAAAGTCAAAAAAAGGGCTTGCAAGTGGGTAGCTGTGGGTAGTATAGTGGAGTCAGTGGAACGAAAGTTGATGGAAAATCACCAACAAAAACAAACATCCACTACAAAAAAACAACTAATCTACCACGAAGGAAGGACGACGTGCAGACAGATTACTTTGAGCGTAAGTTGGACGATAAGCGACGCTTGACGATTCCGGCTGAACTCAGGGCAGAATTTGCATCAGGCGTTGTGCTAACTCGCGGGTTTGGTAAATATCTCCACTTGTATCCACAGCAAATCTGGGATCGGGAAGTGGAAAGCGCTCTAACGGGAAGTATTCTGGATGAGCGAGTTGCTGACCTGAACGTTAAATTCCGACGAGGTAAAACCGCATCGGCGCTCGACCAAAAACAAGGACGAGTGACGATTGAGCAGCATTTGCTCGACTACGCTGGAATTGACAGAGAAGTCGTTGCTGTGCGAGCAGGGGAATATTTTCGGCTAATAGCGGCCGAGAATGCGGAATAGTAGATTAGCTAAGCACTTTAACAATTAGAAACCTCTCGAGATCAACTATCTGGGTATTTGAAAATGGCATGTGGCAATTTGCTCCACATTAAAAAAGGCAACGCACCTTCCTCAAACACCTCCCAAAAAAACTCCACCTCACACATAAGTCTCTTTGGAAAGCATGGTTGTTACTGACAA
>ERZ773069.33-NODE-33-length-96782-cov-7.560309_pt1 | contig 96782 bp, 115 predicted proteins | sample MGYA00580619_ERZ773069 | MGnify/ENA primary metagenome ERZ773069 (study PRJEB29015, sample SAMEA2738007) | human oral metagenome | biome: human oral; feature: human-associated habitat; material: dental | place: China | collected 2108 ...
TTATGGTATTTTCTTAAAAAAAAGTGTTGACAATTTTGTCAATGTTTGGTATAATAGTTGTATAGAAGATAACAAAAGAAAGTGAGTTGAGTTAATTATGGAATTGATTAAATTACAGGAACTAATGCTTGAAAGAAATTTAGTGATAAGAGCTTTGCCTAAAGAGGTCGAGCATAAGTTTATATACCGTTCTCCTAGACAAGATGAATATGACAAAATTTTGAAAAATAATCCTACTGCAAGACTCGAAATGAATAAAAATGGAGTTGAATATATTGTCTATAATGAAAAGACAAAATATCAGGAAGACAGCTTCATAGTCGGAATAAAAAACAGCACAAGCTCTTGCGTTGACGCTTGGGAATGGGTCGTTGACAACAGTAAAAAAGTTGTAATTTTTAATTCCCTGATTGATATTATAAATTATTTTTCTGAATAAGGGATTGTAGGATAGGTGACTAATTTGATAAGGAGTTGTTATATATGAAAAAGATTAATTTGTTGGAAGCCCTTGAAAAAAACAAGAATTACATATCTCTTGCTTCATTTATTGATTCTGAAGAGGATATTATTTATCTGCGTTTTACAAAGGAAGATTTTAAAAACGTAACAAATGATGACCTTCCCGTGATTATTACAAGCAAGGAAAAGCTGTTGCACAGATTAAATTCTATATTAGTTAAGAACGGAATCCAAAACAGCAGAAAATCTATGTATTTTTATAAAACTTTTCAGAAAAGCCTTCATTCCTTCATGTTCTATGGAGACTGTTCTTATGTAACGTTCATGAAAATTGAAAATCTGGATAACGGATATTATAAAATATTATATTTTAAAGATTATTGGCGGACAAAATACAGATATGATGATTATGGAATACCTATGTATGATACTGGAGTTAAAAAATTAGAAAATCTTGAATTTACAGAAAAACAGCTTAATGAACATGAAATGATTGAATTAGTAAAAAGTGAAAATTTCAAAAAATTTGATAAGAATACTTTGGATAATATTTTAAATTTTGGATTTTATTCAATTTTAGATGAGGAATACGAAATTGAAAAAATAGAATATAAAGAGTTATCTGAAATTTTTTAAAGAATTTTCAGATAAGAAAACAAAATTAAAGATTTAAAGATAAGGAGATGTTATATAATGGACTTTAATATAAGTTATGCTAAAAACTTTATAAAAAGGACTCTTGGAGAGATAACAGGTGGATATAATGAAATTGAAATATTTGGACTTGACAGCGTTGAAAAATGCCGTGCCGTTACAGAAAATATTATCAGCTGGGATATTGCTGGGAGTGGAACTGTTGAAAATGGTAAATATATAGGCTGTAACAATATCCTAATTTTTTTTTAGTTTTGCTAACTGTGAAGTACAATATATATTCTGCAATGAAGAGGCTAGTGTAAATGCTAATTTTAATCCTGATGTTGTATCGGATGTTTCTTCACGGGATATTCTTACATTTGTCAGAAATTTTGGGGATGTTGTCGCTGGAATTTCTGAACAGAATTTTATTGATAATATATACAAAGCCATATCTGTTCTTAAGAATAAAGGATTTTATGTGACAAGGGACTGTGATGATGGGCAAATATACATTGGAAAAAGTTATTTTCTTTATTGTATATATTCTGATACATTATTTAATCTGATTAAATCTGATAAACTTGATGAACTTAATCTGAACGTTGGGATAGCGAATGAAAACGCAGATGTTATAAGGGACGTATTTGTAAATATTTTTAAAGAAGGAAGTGAGTTATAATGATTAGACTTGAGGGAAGACTTAATACAAGCATAAATGCAGTAGCTTCAATGGAGCTTGAAGACTTGGTGCATTACGGTGACTGGACTGAAAAATGCAAGCAGATTAGCGATATTTGCAGCCTTGTCTATTCAAAATTGAAATGCAGTGAATATACACGTGGTCTTTGCCTTGCTTTCATAAACTTTTCAAATGGCTTGAGGGAAGTTACAAACGAAGCTGAACTTGATGTGGAATATTCAAAATATATCGCACAGAAATCTAAAATTTCAGAGAAGTTCCAACGTCCTTATGAGAGGGACGAAATTCTTGAATATTCAGTTTGTGAATGGCTTTACCAAATGTATGACTACTGGGAAAAGGAAAAGGCTGTCATTGCCGACAACGAGATTCCTAAGCTAAAATCTTTTGCACGTTATCTTAAGAAATATGAGTTTACATACTTGTATGACAGGATTGTCAAGTATCTTGAAATGATTGGAGTTTAATTTAAAGATGTGTATTTTCTGTGCCTCTTTAAAAATTATTGCTGATATTATTAAAAAAAGTATTGACAAATTTGTCAATATTTGATATAATAATGTATAAATTAAATGCGAGGAGATTATTACAATGCTTAATATTTTTAAAGCTGTTAAGAACTGGTGGTATAGAAGATACAATTCAACCTTTGAGCTGTTTTATGAGGATAACAAATCTGTAATGGTTGAACTGAGAAAAGGACAGCTGTATATATCAAAGGAAGATTACGATGTATGCTGTAATAACGTTGCCTTAATGCAGACATTAAGTGAATTGGGAAAATTTATTGTGGAATAAAAATACATAAAAGAAAGTGAGCTGATTAGATTATGATGATTAGAGTATATGATGGGGTTTATATAAATCCAAGACATATTGTGTATGTTGAATTGTTGGAAAGTTTTAACGAAAAAGTACATCTATCTTTTGTTAATGGAGAGTCTGAAGTATACACATTTAGCGGTAAAGATGACGCTATTAATTTTATTGACAGGGTTGTACGTGCAAACAACAGCCTTGATATTGACAAGTCAACTTTTGATAAACTTATAAATACTATTAAATTTTTAAAACTTTAATTTTTGAATAAAGGAGAGATATTTTATGAACATTAAGAAAACTAAAGACGGAAAGTACATTGTTGATGAGGCGACACTTAAAGACCTTTTAACAGGATGGACTGAATGGAACGCTGCTGAATGTGGAGGTGTAGATAACTGGGAATTTTTTGGGGAGCATTACGATGAGTATTTTGAAGAGGAAAGAGAAAGAACTGACAATGACAGCTATGGCGTAAAAGAATATGTCGCTGAATGGATTGACGGCATTGAGGACGCTGAATGATAATTGCGTAAATAGTTTTTATTAAAGTGGAATCTTGTTACAAGGTTCTACTTTACTGTTTTGTAAAGTAAATATTATTGATGAAAAGGAAGTGATATTATTATGAAAGTATTTAAAATGGTAAAACAAGACCCTCTTATTAGAAGTACTCTTATTCTTTTACTTAGTTTTTTAACTGCAAAACTTTACTCGGTTTTTATAAGAGAGCCTGTTATGGCTATGGATGGACATTTAGTATTAAAATTTTTAGTCTCTGCTGTGCCATCTTTTGTATTTTTACTGATTATAATATTTTCAACTTTGGATTTTGTCGTAGGAGCTGCAAAATTATTTGTTGAAAAGTTTTTTCTTGGAAAGGAATGATGTTTATGGAGTTTGATACTGTGATTGATGTTAAGGGAATTAAGGAACGTGCCGCAAATATAATGAAGACTGTTGTGGAAGATTATAAAAATAGATATGAAGACTTAACCACAAGAGATGTTGGTTGGGAGCTTTTGGATTCAGGTGTTGAATTTCCTGAAGGTACTGATATTTCTGTTATAACAGCAGACTATATGGACTTACTGTGTCTAAATGAAAAGGACGCTTATACTAATATTTGGGAAATTTCCGACCATGTACGAAGTGGGAATATTAAAGGTTATTATTTAAACGAACTGTGCCTGTACCTTGAACGTGAAATTAAGGATGTTGACTGGAATAAATCAGATTCGATGTTTAAGCAGATGGATGTTATGCTTGATTATTTGTCTGACAATGTGAAACAAAATAAAGATAAGGAATTGGACTTGTAATAAGTCCTTTTTATTATGTAAAATATTTATAAAATATTGTCAAAAAAAGTATTGACAAATCTGTAAATATTTGATATAATAGTATTATAAAAGATAACAATAAATGAAAGTGAGGGATTAAAATATGGAAAACAATAATTTTGAAAAAATAATATATGGTGTAAGTTTTAATAACGAGGAAGTTTATGATGTAGTTAATAATATTTTGCATAAAACTAACTTCACTGGTGTATATGAAAAAGCAGAGAGTGCTTTGAAAACAATGTTTATCTATGAATTGAGAAAAGCATTTGAAAAATGTCAAAAGGATGGGTATGACTGCCGTGAGATTTCAGATAATATTATAGATGATATTATGGACGAAAAGTCATTGGGTTATTGGATTGATGTCAGAAATGCTTTTGTAAGGGATGAAAAGCCTGATTACACTGAAATCTTTTCTAAGGCTGACAGCTGTTTGAACGAATTGTCTGTAAGCATTATTCCAAAATATGAACCTGATTTTGGCGATAATAGATTGTGCCGTGAATGTGGACATCCTTATGTGAAACATTTTGACAGTTGGGAAGATTACTACCCTTGTGGATGTAAATACTGTTCTTGCAAGAAGTTTGTTGAATAGTTAAAGTTGGGGAAATTGAGGTTTTATATTATTGAAAATGGGAGTGAATAACTGATGGAAGATAAAAAAATTATTATTTTAAACATTATAAGAAATGAACTTGAGCTTATGAAAAAGGGGGATGTTGGCTTTAATCTATATGGCTATGAGGATAAGGATTTTCTAAGCGAGATTTGTGGTGAGATTATCACAGCTGAACTTAAGGATAATGATTTAAAATTTTACTTTAGCAATTATAGAATATCAATAGACAATATTGAAAAAGGCTGGTATATTCCGTATGGTGCTGGAGAACGGTTTGATATGTATGCAGTAAAAGATATTGCACACAGGGTTGAATTTCTTGAGGAGCTTTCAACAGATATTGCATATTATGTATCTGATGATATAAAACATGTTGGTTCATTTATAAATAAAATGCAGGAGCTTGGACATGCTGTTGTAAATAATGGATATGTTTCAGTTACAGTCAGTGATATTTTTGGAAATTCAGTAGAAATTAATCCATACAGAAGCCTTGAGGCTGGATTTAAGGAATACAGATATTATTTTGCTGGAGAGTTGCAGCTTCATAAGGACATTATGGAATACTGGATAAATATTGACAATTAATTTAAACTAATATAAGTGCAAGAGATATTTCTTTTGCACATTTTTATTGATTAATTTTACATTTTATGGTATAATTAAAATATAACGATTGGAAAGGAGATTACTATTATGAATAATAATTTTTTAAAATATATTTTTCCGTGGCTGTGGTTTATGTCAAATGATTCAGATAAAAATTCTTCATACGGAGCTGAAATGTCAGACAGTGCTATGGCGTTTACCCTTCTTGCTGCAAACATTGGAAACTTCATATTGTCAAAAAATGGAATTATCGTTCCTCTTGCTGGAATAATTCTGCCTATATTGTCTGTATTGTATGGTATATTATCTATTTCTCATAATCTGCGTGAGTTTGATTTGGTAAGACTTATATTTGGAATGATAGCTATGCTTTCTGGTATTTTATGTGTGATTATATAGAAATAAACATAACTAAAATAATAAATCTACTATATCTGGAGAAAAGGAGAAAAAATGAATTTAGAATCTAAAAGTAACAAATTAAATTTATGGATAATTTTTTTACTATGTTTGATTTTTATAAATTTAGTATTTATAAATTTAAAATTTGAAAGTCTGAAAACATCTATAAATAGAAAAGTGAATGATGAAAAGGTTATAAACGAGGGACAAAAAAAGAAAAGTAATTTTATTGTGTCAGCTGAAAAAGAAGCAGTTGAAAAAATGCCAGCAGTTTTTGAATATTCATATAATAAAATTTATAATGTTTTTGTAAAATCTGGTAACATGATAACTATAAAATTGCAAAAGGATGAAAAATTGGAAACAGGATATGCTGGTGATTCTGAAAATTGGATAATTAGTAGTACAAATACATCAAATGGGGATATTGTATTAATAAAACCTTTAAAGGTTAATTTAAGTACAAATGTTACTTTTGTAACAAATAAGCGTATGTATTTATTAAATATTGAATCTACATCTGATAAATATAATCCAGTTGTTGAGTGGACTTATCCAAAAGAAAAAGATGGAAATTTGATAAAATCTGAAAAAGGAAAAGAGTTATGGAAATAATTAAAATATTTAAAACATTGCAGATGATTCAATATGGAATAGCTTTTGTGATTCTTATAATATCTTGGAAAAAAGCATTGTCCTTAAAAACATATATTATAAACGAACAGCAATATGATACGGCTTTCAATCTTTATATGATTAGTATAGGGTTTGCCTTTCTCGCTGACTGGGAACACACAGCTTTAAGAAAAGTTCCTTATTTTCAGCAAAAAGATTTTATGGTTATACTTTTTATGACACTGATAACTCTTATATTGTCAGGAATATGTGTAATGAGGGCTAAAAGACTTAATAAAAATGAAATTTCAACATTAATGCTTAATAAATATTTAAAACCTGTGGCTATTTTTATTGTCATTATGCCTGTCATGACGATACCTTTTGTTTTGGCGTTAAATTCATAATAAATCATCAAAAGGAAAGTGATTATGGAAAAATTTGGATATAAGGAAAAAGAAAATTATTTTTTTGAGGATGAGTCAAAATGCACAAGAAATGAAATTCTTAAAATTTTAAATGAAGCTCCTGAATATAAGCATTTTTTTATAAAATATATGGACAGTTTTAAGGAAAATTGCTTTGTTAAATATTATAAAGAAACAAAATGGGAAGATGAATATACTTATGAAATTGAAAGAGCTTCTGTTAAAATAATAAAAATGAAATCACATGAAATTAAAAAACTTACTGATAATGAAAATATTATGATGGATGGAAGTTTTCTTTTAAACGGGAATTTTGAGATAATACAGATTATTCTGATATGTAAATACGATAATGTTCAGAAAAAGCATTTATATAATGTAAAGATAGAATATAACATGATGTGCCGTATAAAATGGGACACTTATTATGATTGTTTTGATTATGAAGGAAGCAGCTTCTTTTCTATAATTCACATTAATAATTATTATGACGCTCTTGTTCTTCATAAATATGACAAGAGACAATTCTGGAGCGAATTAAAGTTAAATGACCTTCCTAGATTTATTTCGGTTGAAGCACAGCCTCTTGAAAAACTTTGGTGGCTCATAGCTGGAAAACTGGCAGAGAAAAATTGGTTTTTTAAGGACGTTTTGAATGATTTTGAAAAATATGGTGGAAAATATATCCCCTCTTACGAAATGCTATGGCAAATACCAGTTTCTTTTAATAAGGCAATAAAATTTAATTCTTCAAAGGAGTTTCTTGCAAAATATGGAAAAGTTACCAAGTCAATGAGAAAGCTCTCAATTCCAGTTGCATTTAATATTATGAAATGCAAGATAAATTATGAACCAATAATAAACCACTGTGTTGAAAATATGTGGCTGTCAATGTATTTTCTTTATAAAAGATTTTTACAGTTAAAATTTTTAAAAGAAAAAGAAAGAAAAGAAATAGTGAGCATAGCCTTAATTCAGTCAATGTATGCTGATTCTTTGAAATATTTTTCTCACATTTTTAAAAGGACACATAAGTATAGTGAAAAGTATATTAACTATCAGTCTAGCGAAGATTGCGAACTTGTACCAGATATTTTCAATATGCTTAATACATTGAAAGAAACTGTGGACTTTAGGAAAATGCTTACTGAGAACAGAGCTTGGAAATATCATAATGAGCTTGTTAAAAAAATAAATCTAAAGAAAGCTGAGTCAATACCTGATAGAAAGCTAAAAATACATAATAACTATGAAAGGCTTATAAAGGCTATTGGTAGCGAATATGAGCTTATCGACAATGAAAAAAGGCTGTATCTTGAAGGGCAAAGACAGCATAACTGTGTCTACAGCTACCTTGACTACATTGAAAGAGGGGAGTGTGTAATATTTTCTCATGTTGACAATAATAAAAGATTTACTGTTGCTTTTTATGTAAGTGAAGGAAAATATTATATTAACCAGCTTTCAGGAAAATATAACAGCACTGAAGGTACAGAGAAAATTTATGATGAACTTAATATGATACTTAAAAGATTAAATTGGAAATAAAAGGTAGAATTGTTCGTTTTTATAATAGGTTATAAAACTAAATTTGACTTATTTTTATAATAAGTCTTTTTTTGTATTGACAATTTTGTAAATATTTGATATAATAGTATTGTAGATGATAATTAATGATTGGAGCTGATATGATATGTCTGTTATTCTTGACAGCGAGAAATTAAAATGTGAATTGTCTGCAATATTTGATGATTATACATTCGATAAATATGTAAAATCTTTTGGAAAAATTTAATGAAATTTTTTTAAGTAAACATTTATATTTTCCTAATTTCAGAACTTTTTTAAAATATATTTCTTCGTGGGAATATAACCCAGCCTTGAATCTAATAGAGGTTAGAAACAAAGATTGCATAATAAGTTATGATGTAGTTTATGACTGTATATACATAGACTGTGAAGAAAAGAGAAGTCCTGAAAATCTATTAAAAATTGGATTTTCTTCCATTGTTTTTAAAGCTGTCTGTCTTGAAGCTATTGAATTTTCAAATAATTTCAATATGTTTTATGTAGATACCTTTGTTAAAGAGATTTCTCAGGATTTAACTATGAAAATTTTTACTATTGATGTGAAACATAAATCTGGAACTGTTGAAATATTTTCTGATAATGTAAAAGTAGAAATACCTTTTATTTCAATAGTTAATAAGAAGGAAGAATATGATATGGTTGTTAAACATACAACAATGAATGTTGCTGTGGCAAAAGAAATTTCACTTATTAATACAGCTGTTAAAAATATATTGGATTTAATTAAAAAATTATAAAAATTAAGTTTTTAGAAAGGAAGTTTACATTATGATTAGTGTAAGAGATGTTATAGAATTTAAGAAGATTGCGGAAACTCTTAATAAAATGGATAAATGTATTGAACATTTTGGAATTGAGACTAAACGTGGTACACTTATTGATGATTTCAAAAAGTTTTACATAAAGAATAATTATCTTACTGAAAATCAGCAGAAATGGCTGGATAAGTATTATAACGATGTTTTAATGGATATTGATGATAAAGAACCTGAAAATGATTATGGATATTATGAATTTGGACTTTATGGAAATTAATATGGAAAGGATAATTAATTATATGGAAAACAACAAAATTTTATTTATAAGGCTTCTTGAAAGGGAGCTTGACTGCTCTCTTAGAGGAGAGTATGACATTAACAGATATAAGAACTTAAATCCGTTGTCCCACAGTCTTTCGGCTGAGGGAATGAATTTTTTAAAGGAAGTTACGTACAAGATTGAAAAAATGAAATGGATAAACAATTATTCAGTTACATTTTCTGTTCCTGCGTGTGGGACTGTTGAAATGCTTTTCAATATTTACGGCAGATGTGACAGCATTGTTGAAAAGCATTCATCTTCTGACCTTAAAATTCGCAATCTTTCAGAGAAGAGAAACTATATTGTTATTTCTCTTTTCCTTGAGATTATTGAAAGGATTGCAGATTCAATTCAGGAATACAGCTTTAATAGGAAGCTGTGGAACGACAAGCTAGGCAAGTTTAACAGGAATATGCTTACAAAGGAATATCCTGAGTTTCAGGTTGGATTTAGGAATGAATATTCAAATGAGATTGTAATTACAAATACTATAGAAGACTTTAGATTATTTCAATATATAGGAGATGTTGTTGAGGCAGATATTGTAAACAGAAGCATATACAGGGAACACGGAAGATTTGAATATGCCTTGAAGTATGATGTCGTGAAGTTTCAGGAATATCTTGACAGCTGCAATAAGATATGTGAGCTTCTTGAAAAGTTTATCCTGAATATGTATTTACAGTAAATTAATGGCACGTTATAATAAAAAATAACGTGCTGTTTTTTTATAAGCCTTTTATAGATTAAATATGATATAATAACGATAAAGATTACTGTATATGGAGCGTGGTAGCGTATGAAATTTAATAAAAATAAAAAGACAGGGCTAATTGATGTGTCCTTTGAATATGATGACGTTGTGGAAGCCTATTCCAAATGTGAGAATAACAGGGACAAGTTCAAGGCTGAGCTTTCTGAAATATCATCTTCTGGAATTTCAGAATATCTTAAGTCTAACGGGTATGAGAAAAATGACGCTGAAAAATTGTTTGGAGATATGTCAGAGCAGTTTGAGAAATCCTATTCTGGTGCTAAGGATATTCTTGAAAAGGACGGAATTTATATGAAGTATTCTGATTCTGACCCTTATATGCTTCTTATGGATGTTCATAAGGACAATTTTGTAGAGGCTGTTTATAATAACGGATTTCTTGAAAATTCTTCCGAAACGGACTATGACTATTATATTAAGTATTCCCCAAATCTTTTTTATATGGATGGACGTGATGAAATTATACATGGTATTGATATTGCCGTGTTTGATAAGTCTGGTGCTGAAAAGCCGTTTACGGCAGATACATTTGATGAATGTGATAGGGGAAAATTTCGGGTTTCTGACTATTTTGTTCCAGTAAAGGAAAATGATATTCCATTTGGTATTGATGAGCTTGACCTTATGGAAAGTATTATTGAAACTGATAAGGAAGCTGTGGATGGATATTCAAGTGTCGGGGCAGCTTATGGTTTTGATGACGTATATGAGCTTGAAGTTTTAGAAATAGAAGACATTGTATCAAAAGCCAAGAATGTTAAGAGTACACTTGATTCAATTAACTGTGATATAGAAGCTGGTGATAGAGGGCGTGTTGTTATTTCAGACAGGGATAGTGGAAATACTATTTCCATTGATACAAATTATGACAGTGTGAGGGCAAACAGTGAACTTTACAGGATTGCTAAATATGAAAATGTTGACAGCTTTGATTCCCTTAAGGAAAAGATTTTGGAAAGCGGACTTACTGTAGATACTAACAAAGAAAAGCCTTATGAAGTTTCAGATTTTGGACTGGATGGACTTGCATAATAAAAAAGGGAGAATAAACTCCCTTTTTTAATTAAAGATATATTTTTGCTGATAATATGTTTTTCTTGTCAAACAGTTTATTTACCTTTTCCATTTCCTTATCTGTAATTTTCCATTTTGCAATGCTTACTTTGTCTTCCATTATTTTTATTTTTTCATTTAACATTACTGGTATTTCTTCAGAATGTTGTATTGCTAACTTGATTTCTGTATCTGTCATAGTTTTTATGTCCACTTCAATAATATTTCCGTTTAAAAGTGTAATGGATTTTTCAACTTTTCCATTTCTTCCTTTAAATCCAACATAAAGATGTTTTTTATTTACTTTTTTAAGAAGCGATTCAAATATTTCCCAACGTCCCGCTGGTGTGCTTGGCTTATTTATGTCTATTGCCATGAATGAATGTCCCATTGTAACTGAGGAGATTTCAAACTCTTCACTTTCCACATTTTCAAATCTTGCTTTAAAAAATGCTTTTGATTCTACGTTTTCAGAGTGAAGTTGTATTATTTTTTCAAGACTTATCTTTTTTTCTTCTATATATTCTGTTTCAGCGATTATTGCAACGTCCATAACATCATATTCTTCTGTGCTTTCAGGAACGTATGACATAAGTGCCATTTTAAGTCCTGAGTTTATTTCTTCCACAAAGCCTTTAATGTTTTCAGTAACATATTCTTCAGGTTTGTTTCGGTATACGTCAAAAAGGCTTTCCTTTATGTCAAGATTGTCTATTTCAAGGGTATGGTTTTCAGAAATTACAACTTTTCCGTCTGATTTTTCGTTCTTTGCTTCATTTATATATTTTAAGTAAAGTTCATTTGTATAGAATATTACATTTGTAATTTTCAATGTCTCATTTACCATTTTCAATGTTACATTAGAAAGACTCATCATGCTTATATCAATCTGTTCTACAGAATACATATTTTTAACAGCAGATACAATGTATGTCATTTCTTTTAAGTTCTCAAAATTTCTTCTGTAATGTATTGTAATAATTTTCTTTTTTGCAGTATATGTTGCTGTGATGTCTTCGCTTGTAAACATTATATCCTTTTTTCCTAAAAGTTCATTTAATTTTACAAGCAGTTTTTCAAACGTTTCCTTTTTTCCAATTCTTTCTATGTGTATATTTGTAATTTCCTTAAGCTCTTCTGTTTTATTTTCGATATTAAAACGTCCTTCGTCACTTTCATAAGTAAAAGTTCCTTCTCCAGCATTGTATACTAAGTATTCCATTGCCTTAAAAAATTCAAAGTTTTTCATTTTAAATCAACTCTCTTTCTATATCTTTGTTATTTTTTATAATACCTATTATACTATATATTGACAAATTTGTCAACATGTTTTTTGAATAATTTTTTATTGACATTCCTGTAAATTTATGATATAATATTCATATATTATGGGAATGTTCTGGTTTTGACAGGATAATAATAGATATGATAAGCAGGGAATCGTGACTGATTTAAAACGCCAAAAAGCAATAAATGCAAATAATAACTTAATTGCTGCCTAGTATTTGGCAGTACACATATTCTGAAATTGCCGTATGTTATGGATATGTGTTCAATTTATCTTACGGCTTTGCATATCTTTTTATGATTATGTGGATATGTGAGACTTCTATAATCAGGCTTTATGGAATTTTTGGCAGATTTTTTCCATACATACGAGATTAAAATTTGCATAACCTTGTAGAAAGTCGTATTGAAAGTTTTTCTGGACACGGGTTCGACTCCCGTCATTTCCACCAAAAATAGTTTACTTTCATAAAATTTTATATATAACCAAGAAGAGCAGTTTTTAAGGCTGTTCTTTTTATTTTAGAATTTTCTTATTGACAAAACTGTAAATAAGATGTATAATGGTATTATGAAAAACAACGAATTTTATGTATAATTAAAAATGAAAGGATTGTGATTAAGAATGAATTTTATTGAAGTTAAAGGGGATTTATTTAATGAGCCTTATAAGGAAGGTGATATTTACGCACACTGCATTTCAGAGGATTTTGAGATGGGGGCTGGGATTGCAAGGGAGTTCAGGGAAAGGTTTCCTGTATTTGCTGAAAAAAAGAATTTTTTTGTAAACGATTATGACCTTTCAAAGAACAGAAGGCTTTATGTTGTAAAATCTGACAACGTCTTAATAGCTAACCTTGTTACAAAAAAAAGATACTGGCATAAGCCTACATACGCAACTATTGAGACAGCAATATGGAGCTTGCGTAAGTATGTTGAAAATCACACTGACATTAAACGTATTCTTATGCCACGTATTGGAAGCGGGCTTGATAGATTGTCTTGGCAGGAAGTTAAGGTTATACTAAAGGAAACTTCATATCAGGACGTTAAGACTATTCTTAAGGAAACTTTTTCAGACTTGGATATTGAAATCAAAGTTTTCTATCTGAAGTAGGGATATGCTATAATATACCCATAAATATGAAGAGAGGATGATTTTATTATGGAATTTAAGGGAAATAGTCTTTTCAGCTATGATGAAATAGTTGAAGCCTATAATGCAAGTATTGGAACAAGGGCTGACTTTATTGACAATATGTATGATGTGGATATGTATGATAAATATGGACAGGAAATGACGTATGAAGAGAAAACTCAGGAAGAATTTGTGAATGGTGTAGCAGATATAGCAGACAGAATTGAACATGGAGACTTTGAAATGTGCTTTAAAAGTGATGACGGATTTTATGGAAAGGAAATTGTTTTAAAGAATCTTCCTGAAAACCCTTTAACTCAGGCAGCATACGAAAACAACCTTGGCTATGACGGAATTTCTGAAATTGAAGTGTATGTTCCAGCAAAAGTTTCTTTTGATAAAGGTGCTGCATATAATAATCTTGTTGTATCTGAAGTTGTCCTGAAGGATTCAAATTCTGAAAATATTATTAAATTTGACAGACCTTTTGAGATTTCAAGGCATGACTTCACTCCAGTTAAGGAAAGTGAAGTTCCGCAGTCAGTTCATGAAATAAAATCTCCAGCTGTTATGAAGGAAAGCTGGAAAGACATAAACTATGATATATATGAGCTGAATGACTTTATTTCAAATTTTGACCTTGGAATAAGCGAAATGAAGGATGTCAAGCAGTTTTTTGAGGATAATGGCATAAATGCAACTTTTAAAACTTCCAATGACGGAAAGATTCAAATTGAGGCTCGGACAAGACAGTTTCCAGAAGCTGTTACATTTATCGAGCTTAACTCTGACAACTGGAAGAGCTTTTCCGATGACCTTCATATAGCTGTTTCTGATTTTAATATGATGGATGAATACCCAAACAAGGCTGAGCTTCTGTCAAGCATTTCTGACAGGATTTCTGTATTCAATTCAGATACTTATGATTATGAAAAGGCTTCAATATCCCATTATGAGAACGGTTCTGAGATTTCTAACGAGGATTTTATAAAGAGATTTGATGAAGCTATTGGAAAAACTGAATCTAGGACAGTTGAACTTAATATATTATAAAATATGTTGATTTATTTTAAGAAATATGATATAATAATTTATATCATATTTTTTTGTGATTAAATTTTGGAAAGAAGGTGCTGACTATGATTAATATTAATAGTGTACGGCAGATGGAGTCTTTTATGGAAAAAGCTGTTACTGTAAATATGGATTCAAAATCAATATATGATTTAAACATTTGCGGTTTTATCTTTAGAAGACAGTCTCTAAGTACTCTCGGATTTGGAAATATGAAAATGCTTCGTATTGTTGGCGGCAAGGGTACTGAAAGGTGCAATATTAGATTTGTTTATAATACTGCTCGTGGAAAACTTACAAGGATTGACTACTCATTTGGGAAAACTGCCACGAATTTTCAAAGGGACAAGAAGAAATTTCATGTTTGGGAAAAGTCTTATTGGGCAGATTCTTTTAAATCAAAACCTGTTATAGAGTATGTAAATGTTTCTGACAGGTTCAAGTCCCTTATGAATGCAATGCTTTCAGAAGTTGCTAAAGGTAAATATCATAAAATGGAAGGAAGTGGCAGAAAATGAATGTATCTTTTATAGGGAACTCTCTTATTTATGTTTCCGCATTTATTCTTTTTGTATTTATTGTTGCGTTCTGTCTTGAAATGTGGGATTTTCTTAACAGCAGGAAGAGCCATAACTTTAAGGACATAATGAATATTGCGACAACATCCTTTTATGGATTTCTTATAGGCGGACTTCTGATATGGTTTGCTGAGCATTTTATGAAGTAGGTATAAATTTTTAGTATTATATAATGAAAGGATTAAATGAAATGATAAAATTAATTTCTTTTAAAAGCAGCAAGGAAAATATGTTGCGATATGAACTTAACAGTATTTTTGAAAGAATTTTTGGCGAAAACAATTATAAGTTTTATAAAATATTTGTAGCTGGCGGAAAAGTTATAATGCTTGACATACAGCTTTATAATAATTCAGTCCTTTTCCTGTTTGACAGGAACGAGATTATGACCGAGTATTTTGTAAGATATAAACAGTATGGCGTTTATGGGAATTATAAAAAACATTTGGATGAGCTTGCTGATGAAGCGGTAGACGCTTTTGAAAGATTTAGAGAACAGGATGAGGAATAAATTATAAAATCACTCTTTTTACAGAGTGATTTTTTATTGACTTTTATACTGCAATAGAGTATAATGTTTATATAAATAAAAAATGAGATTTGCAGTTGTCTAGGCTCTCATCTCATTTCATAAATATAATACCATACTTTCGTAATAAAGTCAATATATATTTTTTAGAAATGAGATTATTTTTTAGAAGCTGGATGACAGGACTTAAAATTATAATCTTATTTTTTATTTAAAAATATATTTTATTACGGAAAGGACGGGTTGTTATGCAGAATGATATAATGACTATTGAAAATGTAAGAGGATATGTTGATGAAAACAATGTGGCATATCTTAACTTGGAAGATGTCGCAAGAGGGTTGGGCTGGACTAAAACAGAAATTAAAAATGGAAAGGAATATGAAAGTATCAGAAAAGCAAGAATATTGAACTATTTAGAAGATATTTCTTTTTTCGACCAGTTGTGGGCGAAAGGTTTAAAAGCCGATGAACAGGAACTTCCTGAGTATATCCCCGAAAATATATTCTATAAGCTATGTATGAAGGCTAGCAATCCTTTGGCACGTTCATTTCAGGACAAGGTTGCTGACGAAATACTTCCTGAGATACGTAAGAAAGGATATTATGTAAGTGAAAAAGCCATAAAGACAAAGGAAGAGGAGCTTCTTGACAGCATTTTAAGAAAACCTGTAAATCCAAGTAATCTATCAGAAGTAGCCTTCAGGGAAGACATTGCGTTAAAGCGTGGCTCACTTCTTTACGAAATATCGAAGACAATGCCAAGTGAATTTCTACAGGAAAAGGTTAAAACTCAGGCTGTAAATATTCTTAGCGGGAATAAGACAATACAGGTTATTGGCGAGGATATTCCACAGACTGCCAAGACTGAAATACTTCCAGATACATACACTGCAACTGAGATTTCACAGATGATTGAGGAAAAATATGGACTTGACTTGGGGTGCTCTAAAGTGGGAAGCTGTGCGAACAGGTTTGGACTAAAGACTGATGAAAATGGCTACTGGCATTTCAAGGAAGACTACGGAAATGTGGCTTTTAGATATTATCCTCACATGGTTGACAAGATTGTTGAATTTATAGTTAATGATGAAAAGCTGGTTAAACGTTACGGAATTTCTGAATTTACCCAGAAATACTTAAATGTAACGCCTACTGAAATTCTGGATTCAAATGATAATGAAGACATTTCAGATGAAGTTATTTCCGAACCAGCATACACTTCACGTGAAATTGCAGCAATGATTAATGAGAAGTATGGAACTGACGTTACATATTCAAAGGTTGAGAACTGGACAAAACGTTTCAGGCTTCATAAGGATGAATTTGGTTACTGGAAACAGCGTGAAGACAGTAAATTCAAAGATTTTATGTATTACGGTATTATGATAGATAAACTTGTTGCTTATTTATTAAATGATGACAGCCTTGTTAAAAGACATAATTTAGATGAGCTTAAGACAAGGTTCTATTCAGGCGAGTTTGAAAATTCTGATAATTAGCTATCTTTACATATTTTTAGATTTTCCTTGAATTAGATAATGCTCTATGGTATACTGTATGATAACAGAACTTATATGAACTGAGGTGAAACTTAATGGTAGATTATATAAAGGCTATGGAGCTTATTGAACTTACGGCACGTGGCAGCCGTGCAGGTGAAATTATCAGCTATGCCACAACTGGTGCTATGATTTGTGGCGGAATTTTTGTAATATATCTTGTATGTCAGCTTGAAAATATTATGGACAACGGAACTCTTGTAAAAAGAAAGCGTATTGGACTTTTTGCAGTTCTTGGAATACTTTGCCTTGTTGCTGTGCATTTTGTGGAAAAGTTTAATCCGCCTAACTATACAAGAAATGAAGTGCGAAAGGTTGCAAGGACTTTTGGTGTTGTAAATCCGCAGAACCTTCGTACAAATATTGATTATCTTCGCATTGTCGCTCCAGCATACGTTGCCGCTTCAGACGACAAGAAGGACAATGATGACTGGGTGAGTGAAATTCTTACAAAGTTCTATGCGGATGAGAAGCCTAAGCCAGAATACGTCAAGCTTTTTGCAAATCTTAAGAAATAGCAGGAATTTTTTATAAAATATGAACGTGACAATAAAGGGAGTTTGATAAAAAACGGAAGGCTGGTTTCAGTTATTATATATTGACTTATTTTATATTTTGTGGTATAATTGGGCATAAGATATTGAATTTTTGGAAGAGGTGAATAACAAATGAAAAAAATAAAAATTTTAATTTTATTAACATTTAGCTTGTTAATATATTCGTGCGACGATTTTCTTTCTGACGGCTCTTATGACGACAGGCAGAAAACAATGGATGTTGGAAATAAAATGTCAAGGAATCAGGCAACCCCTGTTGATATTGAGTACTCACTTGAAAGATACAACCTTATAAAGAGGGCTTACTGGGTAAATGGACAGAGGGAAAAGGCTCTGTCTTTGCCAAGCCCTGTCAAAAGACCTCTTGGATATGTCACACTTTTCACTGAAAATGGCGGAATTGTTGGAAGTTTTGTTGTTGACGGCAAAGTTTCAAGCTTAAACAGCTATCTGACACCTGACAGTGAAAAATATGCAGGCGGAAGTTATTCAGTTGAATGGCTTCCTGATGTTGACGGAACGTATGGTAAAAATGACAGCGGAATATTCTTCTTTACGCCCGACGGGAAATACATCGAATGGAACGGAAAATATGTATATTCCGATATTCCAATGGAAGTGAAGAACACTGTCGTTGATTTTAAGGATAACAGTAAGGTAAATAAAGAGGTGAAACAATGAGAAAGATTTTGATTGCGTTAGCTTTGCTGTCAGTTGCTTCCTGTAATCCCTTTAAAGGAATAAACGGAGCTGTAAATAAGGTTGACTACGAGCTTGAAAAGCAGAATGACAGCCAGAGATACGAAAGAAGAAAGCAGGTTGAAGATACTGCACGTGCAATGGTTGCCTCTTATGAAAGTGACAAACAGACTTATCTTACAATGAAAGATGTCAACAAGGAAATATCTTTGCAGGCAAAGATACGTGCCAACAGTACAGCAATAAGTTATAATGAATATATCTTAAAAAATAGTTTTCTTTGGGCTGATAATGTTCCAAGTGATATAAAATCTAAACTTGAAATAATTGAATAAATTAATATTTGAAGAACAATTATTTAACGGATAAGCAACAGAGCTGGCTTGACGATTATTATAACAAGATACAGGAATACATGGACAATATGATAGATTAATATGATTCATTTGGTCTAGGGGAAAACTCCCAGTCTTGCAGCTTTCTGGTGGAGTTCTAGCTGTAGAATATGAGATTTATGATATTGAATAAGAGGGCTTTTTGAGCTCTTTTTATTTTTTCCTTAAAATAATGGTTTTGCAGTCGAATGTTTTTTTAATATAAAAGTTTTAAATTTTTCTTGACAAAATTGTAAATACATAGTATAATAGTATTGTAAAAGATAACCGAAAGGGGATATATAACAATGATTAGTGAAAAAAGAAAAAAGGAACTTATTGAGCTTTGGGACAAAGAAGTTGATGTTTATATGAAAGACTTAGACATTGACGAGCTTAATTTTATGTTTGGGCGAAGCTATGATTTTTTTAATGAAGAGATGGAGCAGTTAATGCTTGGAAACATAGCTGGAACTAAGATTGTTAAAGAATTTTCCTATGACTTTTCTGAAAGATGGGATATTAACCGTACTACAATTCTTAAAGTTGGTAAAATTTTATGGAAATTTGACTGGCATTTTGAAGGGTTCGAGGAAGTGCCTGAACACACTTGGTATGACAATGCTCCAGAGCAGGTGTTTTATTATCGGGGTAAATATATGACTTCTGATGAAATAATAAAGTATGAGGATTCAAAATCTTCATCTGTTGAAGACAGACGCATTGTGTTTGGAAGACGGCTTAAGAAATTAAGAAAGTCTCACAAGTATTCGTTTGCTGCTCTTGCTGAAGAACTTTTAATAAAATATGGAAAAAGTATAGCAATAAGCACTTTATCAGGCTGTGAAAACGGTAAAAATTATACAACTGTTGAAAATGTGATTATGTTTGCAGACTTTTATAACGTGTCTGCTGGATATATTTTAGGAGATGGAGAGGATTCAGATTTCAATTAATTAGAAAGGAGAAAATAAAATGAAAAGAGGAAAAAACAAGTTTGTAGTTGACTATCCGTGGGGGAGAGCCGTTCACGGAAATGTAAACATTGATATTTTTGATATAAAGAATTTAAAAATTGCCAATTTTAAGTCTATTGGATATGATTATGGCACATTAAATAATGCTGTTAGAAATATTCCTTATGAACTCAGCACTGAACATAGAAGTTTTCATGGGAATTTAAGAAATTCTCTTGTTAATGCTCTTTATAATATTCCACAAATTTTTAAATTATCTGTAGTTGACATTGATTTAAGCAAAATTTCAGGACATTTTTTTAAAATTGGAAATATTGCAGATTTTGTACGGCAAAGTTTTTATAAAAATCATGATAGCCTAAAATATTTTAGGGTAACGTTCAGGGATTTTTTAAACAGGAAATATACATTAAAGATAAAAAGAATTATTAAGACTAAATTTGATGAAGTTTTTAATGAAATACATAAATATACAATATATAAATGTGTTTTGAAAAGCCAAAATTGTGAAAAAGAGTTTGAAACATACAATCAAGTTTTTCCAATTTCTAATGGCGATATTATTGCTATTGAGTTAAGAAAAGCATTTAATACTTTAAGGGAGATGAACTAACATGAAAAATTTAAGAATTGATTTAAACAAATTTGGTAAAAATGTAAAAAATTTGAGGGAGTCAAACGGATATTCCCAGAACGAGCTTATCGAAATAATTAATGGCAGATACAGCAGTGCTAAATGGAACAAGTCAACGCTTTCACGTTGGGAAAACGGAAAGTGCATGATGGATATGACAAACGCAGTCATATTCTGCGATTATTTCGGAGTTCCGTTTGATGAGCTTGTGGAAGTTGTATCTAACTGAGAAGAGCCTTGAAAAAGGCTTTTTTAGTTTTTCTGATTATTAGCACGTTTTTTTAAAGTATGGTATAATTAGCTTAATAATAATAAATAATATAACAAAAGGAAGTGGTTAGATATGGCTAGAGAATCGTGGCAGGTTGACCTTGACAGGCATTTGGACTGGCTTGACGAACTTGACAGGCGGCATGACGAAATGCTTGACATCTGGAAAGACTTTGACATGACAAAGTATAATGAGAAGGTTAATGAGTTTCATCCTTCGCTTTCGGAACATCTTAATGACTTCATTGACGACAGGCTGAGGCTGGCGGACTACAGTGAAACTTCCGTCGGCGAAGATACAATCCGTTACTGCGTTATAGAATGGCTTGAATCTGATGAGCTGACAGAAAAAATGGAAAGCATTTATGGTGATGAAATCTGGGATGACGATGAATTTATGGAAAAATATTATAAGTTTGACTCCGAGCTTACCAAGCTTGCTGACATTAACTACAATCCGTTCAATGGCGGATATGAAGATGTAGGGGAAACCTATAAGGAAATGCGGGACTTTGACTTAGGTAAATGGACAGCTTCTGGACGTGATGAAAGGGACTTTTAAAATTTTGCGGGATATTTTTTCCCGCCTTTTTATTATTGACATTCGTTATCTTTTGTGATATAATACCTTTATAAGATTTAATTTTACGGAAAGGAATTAAAAATGAACGGAGTATCAGTATTAATAAAGGAAAACAATGACATATCTGATGAAAGAGTGTATGAGCTTTTAGGCTTTTCAAAAAACTATATTTCAGAAAAACGTAAAAGTGAGCTTCTTAACGAATACAGGCTTGGGATTAAGCTTGAAGCGTTAGGGTTTGACGTTAAGGACTTTGAGACTTTTGAGCAGTACATTAAAGTTCTGTATGACCTTTATATAGATGAAAAAGGAGTCTTTAAGTATGCACGTGAAGACAGGCTTGAAGTTGTAGATATTAACAGAAACGATGACTTTATGCTTGTTGCAAGTGCATATAACATAGTATATGTGGATGGAAAGGAATATAAGGGATTGAGTGATATTGAGCTTATAGACCTTTGCTGCGGGAATGATTCAAAATATGCAGTAGTGTATATGGAAAGGACTGGTAAAAATGGACAATGATTATGAAAATAATGTTAAAAATGAGGGAAATGTTAAAAATCCTGAGACTTCATACAAGGCTCTTCTAATATTTTCCATTATCCTTAATTTTGCTCTTATTGGGTGGTGTGTATATAGTACACATCATGTAAATTCTTTGGAAGCAAAGGCTAAGGAGCAGACAAAATCCAACAGGAACAGGATTGGCAGTATCAGGGCTCAAATTGAGTCAATAAGGAACTCTATTGATTCACTTGACAGTGAACTTACAAGACTGGAAAAAGATTCAAATGACAAGAGTGCTGAAATTAAGACTGAAAAGAAGGTGGACTGATATGCTTAATGCCAGCTATAATTTTAAAAAACTTGCTGAAAATTTTAATAAAAAGTTTAACATTTCAGTAATTGCCATTCTTGACAGGAGCAATGAGACAGCATTAAAGGAAGGCTTAATAAATGTTATTTATTCAAAAGGTATTGGAGATTATATAGAGAGTGGTTCAAGCCGTCCAAAAAAACTTAAGAGCGGTGAGCTTCATATAAATTTTGTTGATATTCTTGATGTTTCGGTGTTTCTTTTAAAAAATTCTGAAACTGCAATGGAATATCTTCATGGAAATATAGTTTACAGCTTAAAAAACAATATTTACGACATTGCCTCTGAAATAAAGGAACTTTCTGATAAATACATGAATGTCAAGGATGTCTGCCTAGGCTACCTTGAACACCCTGTGCTTAAAAGAAAAGATATTGCCAGCATATATGAGGATGTTGTAAGATTATGCTATGCAAACTATATTATGTGCTATGGAAAGTTTCCTGATTCTGTAATATCTTCCCTTCCAGCTCCCGTTGTTGACAAGAACTTTATAGGGGGACTTCATAACGAGAGCTTCAAGTCGTTTGTAAACAGTCTTGTGCGATTTGTAATTGCAGGAGAATATAAGGTTTCAGATGAGTACCCTGTTCCCGATGATGTTTCAGAATATATGTTAAGAGAGCGTCTTTCTTTTCTGTCCAAGGTGGAAACTTTTGAGGATATGAAGACTTTTACTTGTGATAACTTGACAAATGTTAGAAATATGGCATATTCCATAATAGAAAAAGCCGTCATTATAAATGCCTCTAAGGATGTGATTGTAAATGGAGAATAAAAAAGGCTTTTATAAGGATGTCTTTGAAAACTGTCTTAAGGCAAATATTATCCTTATAAACGGAATTAAGTTTGAAAAGATACTTGAATATTATGAGGACTGTGAAGACCCTTTCAGAAGTGGATGTGAAGGCATATATTTCATGTATTTTGAAAATTCTACGTATGGACGTGTAGTTGTTACACGTACAGACTGGATAGGTGATGAGCTTACAAAGAATCCAGTATATGAGGTTGAAGTTTCCTGTGCGGATGAATACACGGAACTTTTCTCAAAGCAGGTTCTTATGGTGTCCAATCTGCTATATAATATCAAGTGAGGACGTGATTTTTGTGATAAACGGCAGAAGCAGAAAAAATATAAAGTGCCGCAACATTAGAAGGGCTAAGATTAAGAAACGTTACAGAATGCTTTCAGAAGCATGTCTTGATATTATTCTCTCGAGATATTTTGATATGCGTAAAGGATATGTTGTTGGCAGCAGGATAAACAGGAAAAAGTTTATAAAAAAACAGTGCCGACGTGGAATAAGAAGAGGGCTTAAACTGGAGCTTACGCACGATTTAAAGCATGATGGATATGAAACATGCTATAATGTATTGTCTGCAAAAGGAAATAGATATAGAAAATTCTATGAGTACAAATGGGAAATAATATAATTTTTCCCATTTTATTAATTATAAAGGAAGTGATATAACATGAGAATTGATGAAGAAACCCTCTTTCGACTTGAAAACGCTGATTCGTTAAGTTTTTCAGTAAACAACTATGTTCAAGCTGACATGTTTTCTGAATATAAGGAAAATCCACTTATGATGACTGAAGAGCTTATAAAATATAAAGTTGGAAATGACCTAGATGGGATATTTGGCAGTAACGGAGAAAACTGGGATGAGGTTATACGTGACAACGGTTATGATTTTTTAAATGATTATCTTGACAGGATTGGCGGACAATATAATTATGGAGAGGCTAATAGCTATAATGAGTTTGTTGAAAATACAGCAAAATCTAATGTATATAATTTAAACTATGAAGTTGAGGCTTTACTTGAAGCAAGAGATGACTTTAAAATCAATGATGTTGAATTTCCAGTTCTTTAAATAGTTTGACAAATTTAACAAATTATGGTATAATATTATATATGAATTTAAAAGGATGTGGGCTATATGGGAAAAATTCAAGAATATGATTTTTTAAACAAAAAAAGAAAAACACAACCCACAAAGGCTAAACCTCTTCTTACTTTGCCTAGTGGAAGAAAATCAGCCTTTGATTATATAATAAAGAACTATAAGCATATACTGTCAGATTTTAAAGGGAAATATATTGAGAGGTTTCTTGGAGACGGGCAGATTTTGACAGCACTTTTTCCAAAGAAAGCGGAACTTATTACAGATAATCCTATAATTAGGGAATTTTATTCAAGTATTTCCTATAAGACTGTTGTTGACATAAATTTTATAAATTTGTGGCTATACAATGACAAGGACAGAAGCGACGCTGAACGGGAGAAAGTATTTTATGAGTTTCAGAGGTATTTAAGGGGAGAAAGTGATATTAGCGATTTTAAACTGACAAAATGGTATGTGCTTTCAAGACCATCAATATTTTATACAATGTGCAGAATTTGTGCAAGTACACAGCGTATCAGCTTTGACAGTTCATTTTCTCCAGACTTCGGGAACTTCGGAAAAAATATTCGAGGAATTGTAAATGCAATAGATGACGACTACATTATTGACTACTTTAATGAAGCGGATATTGTTGTCAGAAATTCAGAGGAAGAGGAAGACTTTGTTGCAGGAGCCGATGATTTTCTTTTCATAAATGTTCCAAAAAATTATGGGCTTGAAAGGACTATTGAGCAAGTATCTGATTTCTGGGCTTGCAGTAATGGGCTTCTTGTTATGGAAGACACTCTTGCAAACAGGGCGTTATGGGGAAAAGAGTGTAAAATTTTTGCAAAGAACCGTCTTTTTTCACAGGACGAGATACACACTAACAGCAAGAATGTGATAGTTGCAATACGGAATAAAGGAGAGATTATTAAACTATGATTAAATATATAGTCTCTTCTGCTAAGGAACTTACTGATACGGAGCTTCTTGCATTTCGCAGCGGGAAGCGTCTAAGTGAACTTATGGAAGCCGTTGGTGTTGACGACGAATATGTCGCTGGTGTTGTCCATAGGGACAGAAGCACTGTTGCAAGGTACAGAAGCGGAAATATTGAAATGCCAAAGGATGTAATTGCAAGGCTTTCGATGAAGTTCGGTGTGTCAAAGCTGTGGCTTATGGGTTTTGAGGATTTGGAAAGTTAGATATATTATGCACACAATTTTTTACAGAAGGTGATATTATGAATTTAAAGAGGGAGAATGAAAAGATTAACAACATGTATAAGGACAAGAAAAACAGCAAAAAGACAGATGAGGCTGACAAGCTCATATTTGTAGGGCTTCTTCTGTTCATATCAATACTTGTGCTGGTATTCAGCGTGGGTATTCAGAATATGTTTAGATAAGGAAAGGTGATGATATATTATGGACACGAATATGAATTTTAGGCTTGACAAGGAAACTTTCAGGAAGATAAAGGAGCTTAGCGAAGGAAAGCGTATAATGTCAGCAATTATACGTACTGCGATACTTAACTATCCTTCAGCTGTTAAGCCAGATATTGTTAAGATTCATCAGCGGGAGTTTATGAACATTGGAAACGTCCCTGTGTCAGATTCTGTTGATAAAAAAATATCGAAAATGTCAGCAAAATGGAAATCAAGCAAGACTTCCGCATACAACACTATGATTAAGTATATGCTTGACAATAATTTGATTGAAACTGATAAATTATCATAAATATAGGAACTTATATAGTTCCTTTTTTATTATTTTTATTTGACTTATGTTAAATGTTATGGTATAATATTTTTATTATCAGAATTAAAAGAAAAAGGAAGTGACAAAATGGACATCTTAAATCTTAACGAGAAACAGAAAAAGGCAATAGACTCTATAGACGGAATCTACAATATTTCAAGCGGTGCAGGGACGGGAAAGACTACAGTTGTTGCACACAGGATTGCAAACATGGTTAAAAATCTTAAAATTCCCAGCGAGCAGATACTTGCAATTACATATACAAACAGTGCCGCTGATGAAATGAAAAGGCGTGTTGAGCTTATATGCGGAAAGGAAGTTGCAAGCCATATCAGCACAATACATGTGTTTGCAAAGGCTATGATAGATAAATACCTGCCTGAAGGCAGAAGCCTTATGTGGGGGACAAGCGAGCTCTGTCAGAAGGCACTTGAAGTCTCAGCTGGACTTGACAGGTTTACAGCACTTAACATAATGCGTTGCATAAACGAGATAGATGGGGGCAGACGAAAGGCTTCCGATTTTACAGATGAGATACAGGAATATTATAAAAAATATACTGGATTTCTTAAAAGGATTAGACGGATTTCTTTTGACGGTGCTTTAAACATCTTAAATTCCCTTCTTGACAGCAAGGAGATACTTGAGGATATAAGGAACACATACCGATATATCGTTGTTGACGAATTTCAGGACGTGAACAAGGTTCAGTTTGAAATTGTCAGAAAGCTGACAGGAGAAAAAGGGAACTTATTTGTTGTGGGAGACATGAACCAGAGCATTTACGGATTTAATGGGAGCGAGCTTTCAATAATGGCAAACTTTGAGGAATATTTTCCTGAAAGTGAGTCTATTAATGTAAATGAAAACTACCGAAGTGGAGAAAATATAATTGAGGTTGCCAATACCCTTATTGAAAGTTCAGAAATAAAGACAGAGCCTTTAAACGCAAACTATGAGAAGCTGGGCTACATAAATGTTGAAGTTGGGGAGTATGCTCAGGACTTGTATGATATGTGTGCCGAAACAATAATTGACAAGGTGAACTCAGGGGGACATTATAAGGACAACTGCATTATTGCACGTACGAACTGGGAGCTTTCTGCTATGAGCCGTGTGCTTAAGGCAAAAGGTATTCCATACAGGATATATTCACAGTCATACACAGATACTCTTCATGTGGTGCATATATTTGAGCATATAATGTTCATGGAGAACAAGCTTGATAATCTTCAGACATACGATATGATAGGGCGGTACTTCGGGCTTATGTATGAAAACGCAAAAGGGGTATATGATTCAGTAATGAATAATGACCCTATAACATTTTTGCTTCATTCAGGGGGCGGATTTGAGGAATTGGGAAGGCTTTTATGGAAACTTCGTGATACCTATGTTGAAGTCAGCGACAGCAATATAAGGAATATTATTGCTGATATTTGCGAAGCTGCTGACAGTATAAATGAAAGCACGTATGAAAAATACGGATTTCCTTTCAGGAAAGAGGACAGGTATATGACTTCTGCTGACCTTGAGAAGTTTCTTTCAAATATAGAGGAAGCTCTTGCAAGAGGTGTAAAGTTTAATGGTTGGCGTGAGTTTCAGGCTTTAGTAGATTCATTTGAGTTTACAGGGGATTCTGATGATGTCAAGCTTCTTACTGGACACAGGGCGAAAGGGCTTGAGTTTAAGAATGTGTATGTACTTAACGTTACTGACGAGATGTTCCCAATGATAAAGGACAATGTGGTAAATGAATATTCCACATCCTATACGAGCAGGGAAGACGAAGTTAATGAGCGGATTGCAGAAGAAAGGCGGCTTTTCTATGTAATTGTTACACGTGCAATGGAAAGCCTTACATTATATGTTCCCATGAAAAAGAAAGTTATGCGTAGGACAGTTGATGTAGTTCCGTCAAGATTTATAGATGACATAAAATCTCTTCTTGATGAATATTCTGTTCCAGCTGTAAACAATTCTTAAATTTTTAGTTGACATTTATAAAATGATATGATATAATACCTTTGGTTGAATGGTTAAAAGTAATAATTTGTTTTCCATGAAGACCTCCTTGTAATAAATTTTTGTCCGTGCCACATGGGTACGGATTTTTTAATTTATTGACAAATGTTATCTTTTATGATATAATTGGTTATCAAAATTATAAGGAGAGTTTTTTATGTTTAAATTATTACGGCATTTAAAAAAAATTAAAAGCGTTGAAAACAGCGTAATGGAGATTGTTCATGACGCTTATGCGAAGTCTGACAGGACTAACAACCTTGAAATACGTAAAAATATTGACAGGTTCGCACATTTTATGATTCTTGAAAACAAAGGTATTCCTTTGATAATAAGACATATTTATATATCAATTGCTTTTATTGTGTTTTTTGTAATTGGTATTGGAATAATATTTTTAAGGCATAATGGAAATTTTGGAATTATTGAGATACTGTTTGCAATCAATATGTCTGTGTTATTTATAAGTATTGTTGATTATCTGACTATAAGAGGTTATGAAAAATATAACAAAATTTTGACAAAGTCAATGAAAAACATGTTTGGGGAAAATGTGCCTTTGGACAAGAATAATAACTATGACTGCATACGGGATATGATTGCTGTTAAAGACTTTGTTTTTAATGATTAGGAAAGGGGTTTTATGTTTTTTAAGGAAATTAAGGAATACAGGGAAATAATAAGGAGTTATTTTACAACAATAGATGTCCTTGATGATATTTCCAATTTTTCAGCTGTAAGGGAAGACACATCCCTTATGGCTAAGATAGAACGCTGGAAGAGCTTTGCTGAACAGGATATACTTAACTTTGACGATGTTATAAGAAGCTCAAAGCCAGCCAGATATTTATATGTATTTATCTTTTTTGGAATATGTGCCCTGAACGCAATTTCAAATGTGAACATTCTTACATTTATTTTAGGAATTGTCATTATAAGTCTTGTTAAAAGCCTTGTATCTTGGAAAATTGAAATGGAACTTGATACAAGGCACAGCATTACATTAAGTGAATTTGCAAGCAGATACCCTGACGCACCATGCGACGTTGCTGGGCTTTACAATGCTTACAGTGATATTGCTTCAATACTTAAGGAACTTCACACAAAGAATGTGATAATGTTTGAAAAGGCTGACGCTCTTAAAAAAATAATTGATGACTTTAAAGATGAAAAGAAAGGATAAGCTATGACTCAGAATAAATTAAAGAAAAGGTTCGCAACAGAAGACCTTATACGTGAAATTGTGCCTTTTAATAGAGAAATGCTTGAAAACTCGTTCCTTTATGGATTTCAGAAGGAGCTTCTTGACAAGGGTGCAAAAAACTGGCTTTACAGGACAGACACAGGTACAGGAAAAACTTTTGTGGCACTGCACCATTTTCTGAGGGAAACTGAAAATAAAAAGAAGCTTCTTGTAGTATGTCCAAAGTCCAAGATTAAGGAGCTTGGGTGGGACTATGAGATACGCCAGATGGAGCTTTATTATAAAATTTCCATTGACTATGAGACTATAACCTATGGAAAACTTCGTAATCTTCCAATAGCTCCAGCCAAGTGGTGTGAATATTTTGTAATAATTGACGAGTGCCACAATATAAAAAACGGCGAGTCCCAGCAGGGAAAAGGAGCTATGCTTCTTGCCTCAATGTGTGCTGGGTTTGTACTTCTTTCAGCAACGCCTGTTCCGCAGGGATATGAGGACATGTTCAATTATTTTGCCATGTTTAAAAAGATGAGCTACCAGAAGCACTGGGAGTTCAGGCAGAAATATGGAATATTCAAGCCTGTTGTAAACAAGTACAACAGACGTACGTATGATGTGCTTGACGGCTGGCGTGAGGAAGGGGAAATTATAATGAAGGAGATGTTCACATCTTTTTCAAGCTATCCTCTTAAGAAGGATGAATGCCTTGACTTGCCAGACATGATTGTAAAGAAGGTGCTTTTTTCCCCGTCTTCCGAATATAAATATCTTGAAAAGGCTGGTAAGGCACTTTTAAAGTTTGAGCGTAATGGGGGCGGTGTTGAGATGTTTGAGTCCATAACCTCTGTTGCAAATTTTAAGATAAAGGAAGACAGCAAAGGTTTTACAAAACTAGATACTGGAGTTCCGTTGTCATACATTGACAGCATAGGGAAGCTAAGCTATGCAATGAGACTTTATTCAGCACTTTCTGACAAGGCGGAGTGGATAGAGGAGTTTATAAATGACACTGAAAATAATGTTATAGTTTTCTATAACTACAATGCTGAACTTAAGATACTTCAGGAAATGCTGTCACAGCATGCAAAAAAGGATGTTCTTTCAGTATATACAGTAGATACTCTTCCTGACACTGAAACTGTTGCGAAGGATAAAAGGCAGAAAGTTATCCTTGTTCAGATAATGAAAGGGGGAGCGGCACTTAACCTTCAGTACTGCAATGAGGTTATATACCTTAGCCCTGACTACAGGTATGGGCAGTATGAGCAGAGCCTTGGGCGTGCATACCGTAACGGACAGAAGAAAAAGGTTACGGTATATCATCTTGCTGCTGAAGGAAGCATTGACGAGAGAATTTATGCTGTTCTTGAGGAACGTGCCAATGTTGCACGGGATATTGAGAACTTTAACCTTAAGGACTCTGATATTGCAATGTCTTCCGTGTCAGACTGGCTGTTTCTTAAATAATAACATTAAATTTATGCCTTGCTTTCATATAATTAAAAAATGTGCTATAATAATAACATAAAATTATATGAAAGCGAGGTATTTCTATATGAACATAAAATATTCCTTTCCTAGTACGGAAAAGGAGATTGAGCTTTCCCAGACAAAAAGGGAAAAGGCTAGCAGTATATACAGAATAAAGCTTGATAATATTGTACTTGGTATATATGACGAGGACAGGGAGCTTATGGAATTTCTTGAGTCTTATGGTTCTACGCTTGCAGATTCTGAAAGTTCCTTTGACTTTGCAAAGAGAATTATAGATTCAGGATTCGATGTTGAAAGCATTGAATATAATAACCGTAATATTGCAGATGTGAGTTCAATTGATACCTACTCAATGTTTGAGAGGCTTGTATCACTTGCTGATGATGTTCCGTCAGAAAATTCTGTAAATGTTACAGCATACGACAACGAGTATTATTATGACTCCTTCTACAATGACAGGAAAAAGGAGCATACTTTTGCAGTAGGAGAACAGGGGAAAGGGCGTTTTGCAACATATACCTATAATGAGGATGAAGGAAAGATAAACACACAGCTTAGTGAAAGAATAAGGAATGGGCAGCTAGGAGAGCAGGACTTTATTCCTCTTCATATCTCAAATCAGGCACACGTTGCCTTTGAAGACCATATATACAATGTTGAGCGTAACAGGGATATGATGGAGCAGGAACGAATAAAAGGTGCTAAGGAGAAAAAGCGTCTTATGGACACGTTCAGGCGTGGGCTTGACAGGATTACAGACTGGGCTAAGGAGAAAAAGCATAAAATAGAAGATAACTTCTATGAAAGCCAGATTGACAGGCTTAAAGAGAAGACTTGGGAAAAGGAGCGTGCATTTGAGGAAAGAAAGTCTAGGCGTGGGGACAAGAAAGCCCGTTTAAAGGGTTTTTCAAAGACACGCAAGCGTGAATATGTGGATGTTGAGTTTTCAAAAAATGGAGACACCCCTGTAATAAATATTACACGTAACAGGAACGGGCTTGTTGAAAGCCTTAGTGTTGAATATGACGGAAAGGAATTAAGCCATGACAGCGAGTTCTATAAAAAGCTGATGAATACACGTACTCCAGCTGATGTAATGGAAGTGCTGCATGAACAGCAGATTGATATTAAACGTCTTGATGTTTCCCTTACTTCAAATATGCCCGAAATAGTTGCACCTATGACAACTGTGCTTAAGGACAACCTTGCACATTACGGCTTTGACGGTGTCGCAAACATTGAAGTTAAGGCTACGACAAAGGATGTGGAGCTTACAAGCACAATGAATCTTCAGGATGGGCAGATAAAGAACTGGGACTTGAATGAGCTTGACAGGAAGACAGAGCAGAAAGCGTTTCTTGTGATAGGTGAAGACGGATATGTGAAAAATGAAGAAAATGTAAAGAACAGTGTCGCATTAAATGAGGCTAGCAAGTATGCCTTCCTTTATTCAAAAAACAATATTCAGCGTGAAGAGAAGACTCAGAACGAGGAATACAGGATGAACGGAAAAGACAGCAAAGAGCCTGAAAAAGACAGCAAGGAATCTAAAAAGGAAGAGCCTGATACCCAAAAGGCTGAAAATGATGTTTCACAGGAAGCTGAAAAAGAAAATAAAGATAACAGCAGTCCTGATGTATCAAGCAGCGATACAGAGGACAAAGCAGATGAAGGTGAAAGCGAGAAAAATCCAGCCAAATCTATAGACATTGATACGCTTGTGTCCAAGTTTGAGTCCTCTTTCTATAACGAGTTCAGGAATCTTGACAAGCCTGAATATTTTAAAGATATGTGCGAAAAGTATAATGTTACACCGCATATTACACAGTACCCTGAAAAGCTTGGCATATCTTCTACTATGAAAGGGCTTGGTATGACAAAGGCTAAGATTATGGCACAGATGTTAAAGGATGACAGCTATTACAAAGAGATTCTGACAGATACTGAATTTACGCCTAAAGATATTATCAAGAACTTGGAAAAATGGCAGAGTGAAGACAAGACTGACCCATACACAAGGCTCTTAGCTTCTGCAAGCACTTATGACATGGTTGACAGCTACTGCCGTGAGAATGTAAAAGCTCCTATGGAGCATAATATGGAAATAAATCTTGAGCTTCTTAAGTCCAACAAGGAGAAAGCATTTGAAATACTTAAGGAAAAATATGAGGTAAACGAAAACAACGAATTAATGATTGACGGCGGATATTTTGCGGCTAACGTGAATAATATAGCAAAGCTGGAAGTTGCACGGGATATTGAGTCCTTTACCAGAAGTGTTACCAACGAGCCTGAAGTGAAGTTTTCAGATGACACTGGAAATTATTTCAAGGAAGAGGTTATTAATATTGTTTCAAGCGAAAATACTGTTTTAGCAAGGAACAGCGTTGATGAATTTCTTGAAAAAAAAGGAGTTTATACTTTTGAGGACACAAGCGGTTCTGTAAGGACTTTTACACAGCATGAAATTGAGGAGTTTGCGTCTGGAAAATTTGAAAAGTATGATGAAATGCACCCTACATTGTTTGGGGGAGAAAAATCCCTTCCAAAAAAAGATTTTGTTGAGGACGTAATGTTTGGGTTTGATGAAAACAGCTTTAATGAAGACAGCTTTACTGATGAGGACATGGCTGAAGCCCTTGAAACGGAAATGCAGGAAAACAATACTAATACAACATACAGGGATGACACTCCCGACTTATAAATCTAAATAAATCTAAATAAATCTAAATAAATCTAAATATTCTAAAGAGGAAAGGGAACAAAAATGGAAACAAAACAATCTATTATTGACAAGATAGACAAGCTCCTACAGTTTGACGGAATTACTCTTGGCGTGTGGGGGCAGACTTCAAATAATGAGGGGGGCGGCTTTTTTATAAACTTTGACATTGATGTTGATGTCATATTTTCCCTTTTGTCATTTGATGAGTACGAGTATACCCACAATGAGTATGATTTAATTGAGAATGACATCTTTGTACTTGACAGCCTTTTTGATGTTCTTATGAACTTTAAAAAATGTGGCTATAAGTATATAAACGAAAACGCTGTAAACCTTTATATACCAGCAATGGAAGGCAATGCAAGACTTAGCATAAGGCTTGTAAATGAAGAATATGTTATAATGAGCTATGAAAAGATAATGCTCAAGGAAGGCAGACGACCTGACAGAGTTGGGATATACAATCACGACACTGGAAAATATGACGACTTTCCTGAGTCATTTGAAGTTGACAATGTGGATTCCTGCTACTACAGCTTTGTATAGATATTTTCCACAATGTCGTAAAATATTATAAGGACAGGTGGTTTAAAATGGCTAAGAAATTGCAGAGACTTAGAAACACAAATGAGCTTCCAGTAAAGGAAGGACATCATTATGAAATAAGAAAGTCGATACAGTGGTTTGACAGGAATGACGGAAAGAACATAAGGATTACTACTTCAAAAGGGGATATGCTTGAGCTTGGGCTTCGTACAGTGAACTATCCTCACCTTATGGGGCTTCAGTACACAAGCAACGAGAGAATGACAGCACATCAAATGCTTGGAGTCGGAATGAGAAAGTCAGACGAGGATATTGCGAGATTAGTTTCTGTATGCGACAGGGAGAATCCTTACAGGGTTGTGCAGAGGGCTGCAAGCGTCAAGGGGTTTCTTGAAAATCTTGAAAACGCAAGCCTTGTTGACTATAACCCAAGTTCCAGAAGCACAAGCACAATGAAGTTTGAAAAGGCTCTTGCAATACCGACTAGGCACGGAAGCGTTCAGGTGCTTGGAATAGGTGAACGTAATGACAGTCCGTATCTTGAGACGTTTCTTCCTGAAAGAAGGCTTAAGCAGATGGAAGGTGTCAGCTTCAAGAACCGTGTTGAAAAGATTGAGGTGTTTGAAAAGGACTTTAACAAGTACAGGGAATTTTCATTTGACGCTGAAAAGGATTCCGTGCTGCGTGAAAAATTTGTCGCAAATGAGTTTGATTCTGATATTGAGGCAAAGATTGACGACATGGTTTTCCTTGATGAGCTGACAGTTGCAAGGAACGGAAGGCTTGAAATGGATAACACTCTTATATTTCAGGTTGAGCAGTATATTGAGGACAACAGCCTTTCATCAGACAATTTAAAGGAAGGGCTTGCCGCAATGCTGTTTGACGATATTAACAGGGACGGACAGTATTCACAGGAATTTTCAACTTACGATGTCTTGACACGTCTTGAGGAGCACGGTGTGGAAGTTCCCGAAAAAAATATTCAAAAAGAAATGGAGCTGGATGTTTAGTCCAGAGTGTGGTTTTTATGAAAAGACTTATAATTGGTGCAGGAGCTTTGCTGTTCTTTATTGTGGCACTTGGGTTATTTTTTTATTCAGCTAGGGATTTTGCAACATCGGAAAAGGATTCAAAGTTTCTTTCTGCGTGCGAGAAATATCCAATACAGCATAGCGGGGAGTTTATCGACTTTCCTTTCGGACAGGAACGCCACAGAAGAGAGATAACGCTTTCTGACGGTGTCACATACACCGTTTCTGAAAAGCTGTATGAGCAAATTATAGTGAAAGGATGTGCCAGCCAGTGAGACTTGAAAAGATTGTAAATAATGAAAATAATATTGTCTTTGGTGACTTGGAGAAACTTGAGTGGAGCATGGATAATGACGAGTTTAAGTCATATTCCAAGATTATGTCCGAGATTTCAGGAAATAACATCATTTCATATCAGGAAAACGGAGTGCTTGTGATTCCTGTGAGCTATGAAATTATAAAGGATGTAAAAGAGCATATTAAAAACTCTGGAAAAGAGCTTATATTATCTGGTAAATTTGAAAACGTAACAATGGTTTCAGGTACAGCTGAAAGTGATATTCCAGTGAGAATATCTGTGGGATGTGCTGAACGTATCAAAATTAAATGCGATGGCGATTACAGTACAGGATATGCCGATTTATACAATTTTTATGGGAAATTTGTAAATATGGATATTGACAGCTATTTTTCATGGAAGAGAGGCTGATTGGATATGGCTTATATGATACTAGGTTTCTTTTTTGGCTTCATGTTCGGGTGGCTTGCTTCAAGGATTGAATTTTATAAGGCTGAAAATGAGAAAGCTGTAAAAAATGCTCAGGATGACAGAGATAATATATTGCGAGAACATTCTCCAAACGAATATCTTGAATCGGTATATGTAAAACTGGAAAGGTTTCAGAAAAGAAAGCTCTTTGGTTTTATTTCAGCAATAAGAAATGAAACAAGCCCTCGTGAACTTGACGACAAGGACTTCAAGGAGTTATGCGAAAAGTATAACCTTAATGAAAAATCCAGAACGATGTCCATTTTTGAGCAGTGCTTTTCAAAGGATATAAAGCCTGACAGAATACCAGTAGACTACGTTATTGAAATTAGGAACAGGTTTCGTGAGGAAATAGATAACTTAAGAAAAAGCCAGTAAATGTATTGGCTTTTTTATTTTATATTGATTTTTATGAGCTTTTATGATATAATTTTACATATCTTATCTTGAAAGGACATTAACAATGGATTTAATAAAGCATTTGGAAAAATATGAGCACAGGCTCTATGATATGAAGAAATGCCCAAATATAGAAAAGCTGTGGCAAGGAGAAAATAAGGAACATTATTTGACTGAGTTTGGAGAAAATGGAGACTGTGTTCTTACTCTTTGTGATGACAGGAGCATTTACAGGTTCGCCTTTTCAAAAGTAAAGCACTCAAATTATGAAACTGTAGATATTGAGTTCTGCGAAACACCTCTTGACAACGGGCGTTACCTGGTTCATTCAAAAAGGGAGCTTAGGGCTGTTGTTGAAGCAATGTGGGAGCTTGAAAAGCTGTTTAAGTTTGGGAACAGGAAATTTTATGAGCCACTATAATGGCTGTGAAAGGAATGATTTTTATGGCTAGCCATAAGTTTTCGGACATATTGAGAATTGTAGGGATTGTTGCAATGGTCGCTGTGATACTGTTTACCATAGCAGTTGCGATATTCTTAAAATAAATTTTCACTTGACAATTATTTATTTTTTTGATATAATAACTATGCAAGTCAATTTTGGTTTTTTATTTTATGGAATTTTTTATGGAATCCTAAAACTTATTTTTCAAGAGAGGTATTTTATGCCTCTTTTTTTATATTGACATATATTAAGTCTTATGGTATAATTACTTTAGCTATATAAATTTTAGATTGGAGCTGATATATCATGGACGCATTGATGACAGTAATAAAAAACATTGACAAATTTAACAGAATTTCACCTGAAAGAACTCATTTACGTAAATTTCTGTGTGCCGCTGGGATGAATTCCAGCTGGTACATACAGGCACTTTTCTCAGTGTCTTATGAAGGAATTGTAAGGCTTGCTCTTCACAGCAATGAGACAACAGACAATGACGAGGAGATATGGGAAACTTTTGATATTTGCGGCAAATGGGACATTGATAATCGGAAAATAATATTAAATATTTCCTACGCTGGCAGAAGCGTTGGGCTTCGTGATGATGTTGAGATTTCCCCAATGTCAACAGAGGAGCTTCTTGAAATGGTAAATGTTATAGCTGATATAAAGAAAATTCTTAATGCGGAATAAAAAAGGCAAGGTTTAACACCTTGCTTTTTATAATTTTGCAGAAGTTTTTAATTATAACTAATTTTATCATATTTTTTCAGTTATGTCAATTCTTTGTTTAAAGCTCTTCCTTTGGTATGTGGCAGAACTCGCCAATCTGAATATATGGTATATGCCGTCCCTTAAGTTTCTGTATATTTCCATTTTCAAGCTGTGCGTACGTGTCCTTTCCGCTAGTCCAAGTCCTTGATACCCTGTAGTACTGGCAGTCGTCAAGAAACTTTGCGTACTGCCTGTTGTATGAGTTCTGGTAGCCGCTTATTGTCCCAAATGCTCCAGCTCTTGGACGTATTATTATATTTACTTTTGAAAATGATACTGCTGAAATTAATACTGATGTTGCAATAATTAATTTTTTCATATTTTTTCACATCCTTTCATCACAAAGTATACCATATAAATTAATTCTTTTCAATATATTGACAAATATGATATAATATACCAAGAAAAATATTTTTGTAAGGAAAGGGGAAAATAAATGTTTGGGACAGGATATTACAACAGGAAGCGTGAAAAAAATATTGGGTTTAATGTCAAAGAGTTTGTGGACGACTTTACTAAAAGAAGGGACACTCTGGAAGAAACTAAGAATCACATGTATGGTAACAGGAAAGATTTCTCAATACTTAGCGTTCCTGATATAAAAGCCGACAAGATACGCTCAAATGACTTGGAATATCTTGACAAGTATATGGATATTATGGAATCAAGGCTTAAAAGTGCGGAATTTCTTAAGGAAAAGGCTGAACGTAGCAATGAGTATAACCAGCTGCGTACAGAAATGGGAAATGTATTGCAATTTCCACGTGGGGAGCAGGCAAGGCATAATTCGGTTACAATTGACCCGTACAGGCTCTGGAACTTCCTAATGCTTAATGGAATCAAGACTACTCTTACCATGCCTTTGCGTGGTATGCGTGAAAACTGGGACGACTTTGTCAGGACACCGTTATATTTAATGGGAAGCCTTTATGACAATTACAGGGAATACAGGCTTGACAAGTACGCCCAGCACAAGTATGAGCAGATAGAGGAGAACGGGGGGCTTCATGAGGACAATCCTTATGACAAGGTTGAAAAGTTTATAAGCGGCAACAAGTCTTCAGAAATTAATATGAAGTATATGGCAAAATCAGCACTTCAGCTTCACAACATGGTTTCCAAAGCCTCACGTGAAGATACAGAAAATATTATAAACAGTTTGGTTAAGGATAATGAAATATTTTCATTCGACGCAAGGAGCTTTGATATTTATGACAAGTACAGACCTTCAGGCGGCGGAAATTATCTTACATCTGACAAGGAGAAACTTGTTAAGCTTGGGCGTGTTGCAGACATGATGGACAGGTATAATGCACTTGACGAGTTTGACGTTATCAAGATTAATGGTGAAGAGTACTCAAAGTCCGACTATCTCGAAGAGATAAAAAGGACGGTTGTTGAAGGATTTGACTTTAGCAGGCTTGACGCAAAGGCTATGGACTATACTCAGCATGAGCAGTATGGTGGAGAACCAGATGAGCCTGTTGAATTTTCAGATGACGTTTCAAGGACTGCTGATGAGATTGCTGTGAAAACATTAATAGGAAATGAGATTTCAAATCTTCTTAAAAAGCGTGGATATAACGTATCAGACATGGAGCTTTCAGTCAACATTGGAAATGATGAACACGGAAAGCCCGTTATAGAAGTTACTGACAGCTCTGTCAAGGGAAGCCAAAGAAAATTTTCATTTCCAGCAGGGGCTGGATTTAAGCCGCTTGATGATGGAAAGACCGACCTTAAGGCGATAGAAAATGAGATAAGATTTGGAAAAATTCCAGAGCTTGTATCAGTGCTTGACAGGAAATATCCAGATACTGGCGTTGACCTTACTGAAAAGAAGGACAAAAGAAAAATGGAAAATGACATACATATTTCAAGCTCACTTGATATTGGGCTTGATGACTACAAGTTTGTGGACGATACAAAGATGAGGGTTCAGGACTTGCCGCAGTTTAAAAAGATTGCCTCTTTCTATGAAAAGGCTCTTAACGGGATTCCACGTGAACAGATTGAGTCCGCAATTATCGAAAGGGCTTCAAGGGCTGCAACAATGTCCGACGAGGACTTTAACATGTCGGATGATATTTCACGTATGAGTCCTGAAATGGCAGAGCTTCTTAAGACAAATGTGTCAAATGTGTTCTATGACGCTGACAGGCAGCGTGGGCTTGACCTTGACAAGGGAATGAAGTCTGAAATAGAGAACCTTATGGACAGCATTAAGGAAATATCTTCTGAAAGACGTGCCTTTATCAAGGACAAAAAGGCTTCATCCGTTAAATCAGAGCCTGACAAGACAGATGACGGGCTTATGGAAAGGCTTGAAGGCGTATCTCAGGAAAACTGGGAAATACACAAGGAGCTTTACGAAGCTGGAAACAATGTATACAACAACGAGGAGCTTGAAAGAATGAGGCAGGACGAAAATTATATTGATGACATGGATATTTAAAATATATAATATTGAAAAGGAAGTGATACAATGGCAGGATATTTTACAAGACGGAGCTTTGGACGTGAAGTTGATAAGGAGCTTAAAGAGCGTAACATCATAAGGGACTCGGAGCTTTGCAGAATGTTTGACAAAGATGTCGATGTTACGCACGGAAGTCCCGTGCGAAGCATGATTAATGATGTAATTCAGGAAAAGGATGTGTCAAGGAATGTCATACGTCATGGGCGTGACACTATTTATGCAAAGGACGTTGACAAGGCTCTTGAGTATGAGCTTAATTCTGATATTTCAAAGGTGGACGGGAAAAAGTCCTTTAAGGACTTCTTTAAGGAGTTCAAGTCTGGAATTGCAATATTCAATAAGCCACATCCTAATGAAAAGGAATATAATGAGGACACAAAGAAATGGACATACCATCTTGAAAAACGTTTTCTTGAAAAACATCTTGACAAGTCTGAGATGTCCAAGTACAAGGATAAAGACCTGTATATCGAAAATGACAGGAAAAAGGGGCTGAGTCTTAAGAGCTATGATGAAAAGATTGAGAGAAGCCTTGAGTTTGATAGCAAAATTACTGATGAAAAATCTGACAGAAGACTTGAGCCTTACAGAAACCTCATGAAGAGCCTTGAGCTTGACCCTATAAGGACAAAGGGCGGCAACCGTCCGAAAATTCTTGAAGCTGTTGACAATCGAGGAGAAAAGATTATGGTTCTTGCTACAACAAGAAATGACATTACAGTTCCATACAGTGCCGTATACGAGGACAAGTATGACAGCAAGAAGGATGAAAAAAAGATACTTCAGGGCACTCTTGAGCCTATGAAGCGTGCAAGTGCAGTGGCAAGGTGTATTCATGAGAACAGGAGCAGGAACAATTCAATCAGGATAAAGGACAGGAATGGCTACAGTGAAATAAAGCCTGCTGAATTTGATGACACCAATTTCGCACTTCTTGAAAGGTTTCAGAACGCAAGCCTTGAGCAAATGCTTGACGAGTCCCAGCAGAAAGAGTTTCCGTACCCAGATATTGCTGAAAGGCTTGTGGAGAGCATGAACACTGACCTTGAAATTTCAGACATGGAGTCAAGGGAGCTTGAGGAAGAGTTTACAGAGGACGACATGGAAAAGCACTCACAGATATATGGGCGTATTCTTAAGCCTAAAAATGATATGGACGGCGACGGAATTGGGGACGCTGTTGACCCAGACCCTGCAACTCCAGAGCAGGAGCACGTTGAAAAGCAGAGAGACTTTTCAAATGACATGCTTGACATACCTTATTAATAGTATATTAAATATTTAAAAGGAGAAAAAATGAACATAAATTTATATGATGAGCTTTCAAGGCTCTCTAAAATAAGAATTGACGACAAAAGAAATGCCGTTGTATTTGCTATGACTGAAGATGAGAACAGGGTACTGTCAGAATCTTCTGTAATGGATTCCCTTAGCGAATATGACTACAGGATTATTAAATACAGTCCAGAAAAGTTTGAGAAGCTGTATGATGAAAAGCCTGTCTTTTTAAAGGATATTTCATATCTTTTATACATAAATTATGGTGTATACGAAAAAGCAAGGCTTGAATCTTTGGAAAGGGAGTGATTTAGATGGGTGCTTATTACGGAAAGAAGTCAGGAAAATATGAAAAGGACTTAAGTGAGTTTAAAAAGAACAACCCAGAGCTTTACGAAAAGCTTCAAGGGAACTTAAGTGCAAGGCAGAGGGCTCTTGTTGAAAAGAACAGAGACATTAATGTCAAGTTTGGAGAAATATACAACGGGCACAGCACAAAGCTTTCACGCCAGTACAACTCTGATGTTACAAGGGATGAGCTTTCAAAGATAATAGAAGTTGCAAACGCCTTTTATGAAGGAAAGACAAATGACAGATTTGAAATAAGGGATGACGACGTTACAAGATACGAGTACCAGAAATATCTTGACAAAGGTGCAACAGACATACCTTATGAGGAAATTCTCTGCATTTCAAAGGCTGACCCTGCAAAGAAGGACTATGAGGCAAATCTATATTTTACAACTCTTGAAAGTGAGCTTGCGTTTGATGAAAGGCAGGACTCAAAATCATTCCTTAACTATTCAAGGAAGGATAATGGAAATCCCTACTACTATATATTTTCAGAATGCACTAACGCACTTCCTGACGACGGGAATTTTGAGCTTATAAGAAACAGGCTTAACAACATAGGCTACGACAAGTCCCCAGCAGAAATACTTGATGGTGCTGGACACAAGAGGGAGCTGAAATATGTAAGGGAGACTCTCCTTGAGTCAAGCGGTGAAATATTTGACGAGCTTAAGCCTGTTGAAAAGGACTCCATTACATACAGGGTTTTCAATGAGCTTTCAGACAAGTCTTGGGACATGGGACATCTTGAGGAGCAGGGATATGAGATGTATTCGCTTTCAAAAGGAAAGAAAGGGCTTACAAATGTATATAAGGACATTGCTGTTGAGTCAAGCTACGACCTTAAGCGTGCAGCCTGCGGAATATATGCACAGATATGTGAAGCCGCCTCGAAAATACCAGACATTGAAGACAGGTACAGGGACGAATTTTCAAAATATGCGGAAAAGTTCCAGAAATACCATGACGGAGACCAAGACACGGCATATCCAGCCGACGCACGTATCGAGAACGTTTGCAGGATGTGCGATGTGAAATTTAAGCTGTCAGACTTCAGGGAAGAGCTTGAAGCTGAGCTTGGGTGCACTTTTCGGGAAGACTGCGAATTTTTGAACAACAAGAGTGAATACAACCAGTTCCTTCCAACATTTGGAAGAGACCATGCAATAAGGATGGAAGTAATTGAGTTCAATTATGACTTGGGTGTTGACAAAAAGGACATAAATAATTTTGTAAAGACGCATTCCGCTCCAGCAAAGCCTAGGGAAAACATTCTTATGATTCACCCTGACGACAAGGGATTTGCAATCGAACTTCTTAACAGGAATATAGAGAAAGCCTTCAAAGAGCCACGTCAGGTTCATAATGAATATTCTGTGCTTGACATGCAGCTTGAAAAGTATAAGGATGTAATACAGGTTCAGAAGAACTTGGAGCATACAGTAAAACAGGGAATTGAGTATGCCTCAATATTCAATGAAAAGAAGAATATAAACCAGCGTACCCTTGACAAGATGGAAACCTCTCCGTTTAATGAGCACTTTAAAAGAGTTGAGTTTGACAACGATGTTGAATTTGAATCCTTTGACACGAAAGGTAGCGGAAAGGCTGTGATGGACTCGCTTGAAAAGGCTGTGTCAGATATAGCCCCAATTCTTGAAAAGGCTAAGTGCGAGGATGTGGACTTGAGGTTCAGGAAGCTTGGAAATATTCAGAAAAAGTCAAACAAGGGAGTAGTTGAAGGGGTGTACATTCCAGCACACAACTGCATTGCAATAGACATAAATAAGGACAGTGCCTACAGAAGTTTAGTGCATGAAGTTGGGCACAGGATTGACTTTACTTTGGGTGATGAAGTTCTTTCAAACACAAGGGACTTTCAGGAGAATGTTGGGGACGTTTATAAGCGTGAATACAACAGGATTGCAAATGACGGAAAGCACGAGATGATGAAAAATGAGTCAGTGAAGGACTATCTTTTAAGCGGAACTGAAATATTTGCAAGAAGCTACGAGTTTGCACTTAACGAGAAGGGAATTGCTTCAGACTTTACAAAGAACGATGATGAGATAACTTCTGAGCGTAACGGGTATATTTTCCATTTAATGGATGACAAGTCAAAGGAAAAGATAATTGACTACATGGAGCGTACAGTAGGGATTGAAAAGGATGTGGAAAAGGTGCTTGAGAACAGGAGCAAGCGTCTTGGCATAGATATATCCGAACTTAAGGCTGACAAATCTGAAGTGTCTTTGGATATTGCTGTTACATCTGATGAAAAAGATGTATCTGAAAATGAAAGTTTAACAGAAGAAAAGGAAAATATTCCTGAGCCAGACCCTATTGAGTCAAAAAATGCAAAATTTAAGCAGGTTGGACTTCCATTTCCTGAAAGGGATTACTAATTTAAGGACTGTCTTTTAAAGGCAGTCTTTTTATTAACAATATTTTAACTTGACTTTTATTAAGTAATGTGGTAATATATTGTATAAAATAATTGCGAAAGGCAGGACTAATTTATGATTGGCAAGAGAGACATTAAAATGTACAAGGACAGCAAACCTCTAAACAAGGCTTTATTAAAAAAGATTGACTACTGCATTGAAAATTCATCTGATACTAGAAGCCTTAATTATCTTTTTTCGTTAAAGGAGAGCTATGTAAGAAACAGGAAGGCAAGGCTACTGCCAGCCAGATTAAGATTTTAAACATTATTCACGATGAAATCAAGAAAAATAACGACAGGCTTATTGATGAATTTTTATCTGATATAATATGATATATTTTATCAAGATATGTTATAATATAGAAAATAAAATTGGAAATGAGGAACATATATGAGCAAAATATTAAAGGACGATGTAACGGCGGACAGTTTTAAGACAAAAGTGGAAGCAATTCTTGAAAGGCTTGACGCGTACAAGGACAAGCCAGAGTTCAATCTTGAAGTTCTTAACAATGACCTTGAAAGGATTGCACTTTCAAACAGACCTTCTATTGATGAACTTATAAAAAGGGACATGCTTGAAGAGCTTTCATATCAGATAGACGACCCTCAGTCATCATTCAACCAGAGCACACAGGAAACATTTAAGACATTCGATATATCGGACATGATGTTTTCAGATAGGCTTGACAAAGGAAGCAGGACACAGTACTATATGATGGATGTTGACAATGAGAATGCCCTTACTGGAATTAAGTATCAGGAAGGGGACACATTTGACAAAGTGCATGACCGTGTGGCAGAGTCAATGAGATATTTCCCAGAAGATGTTGAGATTACTCCACAGGTTGAATTTACACAGTATATGAAATATGGATATGATGAAGTTTTTGACACTCTTGCCCTTGACAACGAGTTTGAGTTTTCGCATGTGCTTGAGGACTACACTATTGACAGAGGAAATATCAACAGAGGGGATTTGAAGATTATCTATAACAATCTTGCAGAGGAGCTTGGGCATGACGAGTATTATCCTGAAAGGGAAATTGCAGATGATATAAGCATGGCTAGGGGAACTAATAATAAAGAAGTCGCACTGGATGATGTTGACATTTAAAATTGCAGCTGGATTTTTTATAAAAGGGAACGTATTAGTACGTTCTTTTTTTTATTTTTATAAAGTTTAAATAAAACAAAATAAAAAAATACGTGCTGTCAACACGTATTCAGACTTTATTAACAAAATTAATTTTTTGACTCATCCAATTGCACATTTTTTTTTGATTATCCTGTCCGCTGTGCTACGGACATATCATCCAGTTGTGCATTTCTTTTGTTTATCCTGTTCACTGCACTACGAACATGTCATCTAGTATTTTAATAGTATATCACAGTTCAAATTATATGTCAAGTGTTTTTTATAAATATTTTTTATCAAATTAAAAATTCATTGACAAATATTTATTTTAGTTTTATAATTATCGTAACAATAAAAAATGAGATATGCTGTATATCAGATATTTTTAAGAATGTCAATAAAATATTTTTATTGAAAGGAGGTTAAATGGAATGATGTCAGATTCCAAATTAATATTTCTAAAAATGAGAAGCACAAGGTAAGTAGTCATCAAATTAAAGTTATTAATGAAATTTATAATGAAATAAAGTAAGAAAATGATAGATTTTTAGATGAACTTCTTGAAGAAATTTGTTAGACATTTGCATAATATGTTATAATATATAAAAACAGATGAAAGGAATTGATTTAATATGGCTATAATTTTAAAAAGAAATGCTGAAATCAGAGATTATAAAATACAACTTGAAAATATGTTAAATGACGTTAATGAGAATATAAATAACCCTGATTATACTTATTATGAATTAGAAAGTTTAAATAACAGTTTTGAGAAATTTGCAAATATAATGAGACCCTCATTAAATGAACTTGTTAAAACTGAATTGCTTCAAGAACTTGAAAATCAGGTCGATTATGCAAACAAAAATGAAGAATTTGAAGAAATGGATTCATATTCTTTTGGACAGAAAATATTTCAAGACCGTGTAGATGGGGAGAAAATATTTCAAGACCACGTAAAAGGTTTATCTTTATATGAAGGATATTATATACATACCACTGACAATGAAAATGCTCTTAAAGGTGTTGAATATCATGGTGGAGATTTATATGAATATGTATCTGAAGCAGCCAAAGAGGATTTTGAGAATCTTAATAAAATACCAAACGAATCAGAAAAATTTGCGGCATATATGCAGTATGCTATACCAGAGGTTTTTACTGAATATGCAAAGGACGTTGAGTCATCAGAGTATGATGAAAATTATTTCATAGATGTAGATAACATTACATTAGCTGATGTAATGGTAATACATAATGCAATTTCTGATGAACTTGGTGAAGAAAGAATATACAGCAAGGAAGAGATATTGAAGGAACTTAAAAAGGATGATATGGATTTAGAGAACGATATTGATATGTAGAGGAAGTGATAAAAGGATATAGAAAATGAAGTTGATATGTAATATTGACTTTTATTAAGTAATATGGTATAATAATATGGTACAATAAATTATACCATATTTTTTATTTTGAAAGGATATAAAATGTTTATAAATTTAGTTTTAATTACAATTTTCTATTATATAGGTCTACGTTTTCCAGATATTGATTTAAAAATAAAAGGACTGCGACATAGAAGTATTATAACACATTCGTTTTTACTTTCGTTAGTTCTTTTTATATTTCATAAAAGTGAAATGCTGACATTAATTTGGATGAAAACTTCTGATATTACTGGAACTGTTATAGCTGGATTGTCATTTGGCATGACACTTCACTTTCTATATGACCTTAGACCCAAAAAGTTTGTGGGAAGTGCTTTGATACAGTTTCCCTTTACACAGGGATATAAGAAAAGAAATGCACTTACTGCCCCACAGACTGTAATGTGGCTTATTGTAAGCTGTATAATACAGTCCCTTATATCAGTATATTATATTTCGTCATACTATGAAATGGTTATTCTTCTAGGATGTACTGCTTTTACTCTTTATTTTAAGAGAAACAGTGAAAAAGGCTTTTACAGCGTCATATTTATGTTTATCATTATATTCTTTTTATCATTTTATCTTAGAAGTTTTGCAATAACTATGATTGATTTATTTTAATATATGTGATATAATAACATATAAAATAATTATGTTGAAAGGAGTAATTTTTATGGAGGAAAACATTATTAACTTATTTGAGACGGTTATTGTTTTAGCTATAAGCACTTTGTTCGCTTTTGGAAGCATTACGCTAAATATTGCGTTTTTCGCTCTTCTTGTTATAAGTGGTTTAATTTTCGGAAGCTTGGGGACATTTTCAGGTATTGTAAATGAAAATTCTTCTCCCTTGATACCTTTTTTTGGAATGATAATCTTTATAGCGTTAGGTTTTTTCTGCAAGGTGTATGTTCCAGCTTTATATTTTTCCGAGCTTATAAAACATTAATCTTTATAAAATTAAAAGAGGAGATTTTATGTATAAAAATATTATTACATTGATTGTAACAATTGTTACGTTAATTATAAGTGCCTTGTTTTCGATTGGTAAGATTCCATTAAATATGGTACTTTTTTATCTTTTTTCTATAAATGGAGTATTGCTTGGAAGTATTGGTATGGCTTCTGAACTCACAAAAGAATTTTCAAACCTGCTGTTTGTATTATGTGTAATGATTGTGTTTGTAGCTGCTGGTGTTTTATGCAAGGTTTATCTTCCAGCACTTTATTTTTCAAACATTTTCAAGTAATAAAAAGAATAATTGAAAAATATTAAAAAATGTGATATAATAATTTTAGAAGTACGGGAAGTTGAAAAATTTAAGTTTTTTGGCTTCCTATTTGCATATATTTTAAAAGGAAAGGAAATGGTGTTACATGAAAAAGAAAATTGTGATATTTATTATCGGACTTGTATTAGTTTCTTGCGGAAAGGACAAAGCTAAGGAAACTAAGGTTCAGGACAATACTTCAAGTTCTGTTAAAAATGTTTCCAGCGACCCTAAGAAAGCGGCTATAACTTGGGACGCTGTTACAAAGGACGGATTCAAGGCTAAGATTGTCAAGTCCAAGGACAAGACTGAAGCTGAAAATAATACAGCAAAGGAAGTTGACAAGATTGTGACAGCTGGCTATACTGTAGACCATGTACTGTCGCAGTATCTTGCAAAGGACAAGCTTTATGTAGGGATTATATATTTTTCTGATGAAAGCGGGGCTAAAAAGTAATGGACAAAAAAATTGAAAAGGACAATGTCCCTACAATAAACGTGAGCTTTGAGGGAAAACGGCTACAGATAGCCGTTGAGGACAAGCCTTGCCTGTTATTTACGTTTTTTAAGGATGATGGCAAGTTTGAGCGTTTTGAGGAGCTTCCTGTGTTTGATGTGAATGACGTTGACACATTCAATATTGTTACTCAAGACCCAAGCCTTGTAAACACTGTATTTGAAAATGAGCTTATAAGGCAGTGGCTTACAATGAACGGGCTTGTTGAGTTCATTAATCAGAACTTGAGCTACATTACTGATTCTGGTACATACTATATACATAAAGTGGGGGACTACAAGATTGTTCAGTTCCTTAAATACTACGAGGGTGAAATGGATATGCTTAATGTATATTTTGACAGGAACGTTTCTGACGATGATATTCTTTCTGACTGCGTAAGGCACGAGGATTCCCCAGAGCCTTTTATCAGAAGTTTTCTTCAGGTGGGCTTTCCAGTATTAAGAAAAAACGGAAGTCCCTTTACAATAGACTTTCATAAGAATGACTGGTATTTCTCCCTTGAGTATTCAAAGGATGTCTGCACGGGAAGCCCAGTACTTTCTAAAAGGGACAATATTTTCAGGAAAATAATATATGATACTGGTTATTCTGTATCTTTTTCAGACAGCGGTATTCCACTTATAGCTTCTGAAAAGTTTGAGATGTTCCAGAAAAATGACAAGAAGGACATTGAGGAAATTCATTCAGCGTTTATTAACAGGATTATGATGAGCCTTCTTCTGCATTCGCAGTATACGTCATTCTATAATACATATTCAAAGACGAAGGCTGATGAAAACAGTTCTGACAATGAGTCGTTTGCACTTAACGACATTGAAGGCGAAGTTGCAAAAAGATTTGTGGATGTGCCAATGTCAAAAAGGACTTCTCAGGAATTTCTTAAAAGGCAGTTTGACAGTGCTGTCGTAAAATATGATGTGTACCCTGAAAATGTGAAGGGAAACATAAAGTCAATTAAGCAGGTGTATGTGAGGAGTGAAAATCCAAGCGTGAACGATGGATTCATAATTCGTGCTGAATACACTGGAAAAAGATATATTTTCTTTAAAATAGATGACATCTTTACTCGGGGAAAAGAGGAATATGTTGAGGAAATGCTGTATGAAACTCTTGAGTATATCAGACAGTTTTCAAGAATACTTAAAGGGGGTGGAAGATGATGAAGATTTTACAGTTATTATTGATGGTCGGTATTCCGTTAGGGCTTGCGATATGGGCTGTAAATTTTATATTTAACAAGATACAGAAGACATTTAATCTTCCTGTGACAGTTCCAATGAGGCATAAAATGCTTTTTGCAAGGAACATTGTTAAAATTGAGAACCCCACATTGTTTAAAGTTAGCGAGAAAAGACGTTTTTCACTAATGAAGCTTATACCTTTTTTAAGGCATAAGATTGGAAACACAAAGGAATACTATATAAAGCCTTCATTTGTAATCCCTTATGACAAAACTCAGCTTCGGTATAAGAAGGCTCAGGACAAGTCAAAATTCTTTTCTGAGATACTTTTGTCTGATTCATACCGAGTTATATCAAAATGTACGGGAATTGAGACGCAGGCTGTTGACAATGCTAAAGTGAGCGTTGAAGTACATACAATATACTATATGAAAAAAGGCAAGATGGAAGGGCTTAATGACTTTATAAAGGAAGCCGTCAAGCGTGGGCTGTATGAAATCGAAGAGCCTAAAGGAGTGTTCGGGATTGCTGGGCGTGACTACTATAAATTAATGCAGGATTTCAGGGGTGGTAAATAATGCTTGATAAAGTTTTAAAATTATTTACAACTGAGGATTCTGTTACAAGGAAGGGACACGGACTTTCTGTAACTAAGACTATGTTTTCTGATAGGCAGGATATACTTTACCGAAGCTATGTTGATGGAAAGCCTTATCTTTCAGTACTTATTTTTGAAGGGCACAGGCAGATTGACCTGCAATGGACTCTTAACAACGGAAGCGTCGAGGAGTTTACATATTTTGTTGATGATGACAAGTTTGTGCTTTCTGTTGTTGACATAAAGGGCAATATGATATATACTAATTCAGGAATTGTTGCAAGGGATGGCTACAAAACTGTTGAAGTAGATGACAGTTTTTTTGAAGAGCTTTGTGATATGTTATATAATCTTAAATCCTTAAAGGATATAAAGAGATATTTTTACAAAAAGTTAGGTATTGTTAAAAATTAAATATTATTAAGAATGGAAGTGATGAAATATGAAAAAAATAATTGCTGTGCTGGGGCTTATGCTTGCTGTTGCGTCCTGTCGTCAAGGCAAGGTTGACGAGTTTGGTGCTATAGAAAAGGAAGGTGCGGCTACCGTTCAGGAAAAGCCAAAGGAAGCTCCAAAGGAAACAAGCGGTTTTAAGGAAGGACGGGTTGTAATGTCGCTTCTTGTTGGCAAATTTACTACCAGCAGTGCTGGATATGCTGAGATAAAGCAGGAAGGAAACAAGCTTTTTCTTAGGCTTGGCGAAGTTTCATACAAGGATTTTGAAAAGGCTTTTGAAAAGGACACTTCACTTAGCTACCGTAAGACAAACCCGCTTTCAGGGGAACTAAGTGTTGATGTATACAAGGACTGGCTTGAACTTAATCCAATTATTATAGATGAAAAGGAATACTTGAAAATCGGGAATATGAACATCTACGTTTATCAGGACAGCGAAGTTGGATTTGTTCTTTATGGGCTAAACAGTGACGGAAAACTTGCAGAGCTTCCTTTCAGGTTCTGGAAAGGGGACATAAAGGACTACCCTAAAATGAATGACATCAAGTACAATATGATTGACAAGATTACGGACTTGCAGTTCTTTGAATAGAAGTTTAATATATGATATAATATAGCTATATTACTATTGAAAGGACTGGTGTATAATGAATACATCTTTTAAGACAAAAAAAGGTGAAGAGTTTTCAGTTGAATTTCACCCTGAAATTGACACTTCAATAACAATTGGTGAATCTGAATACTATTCTGAGGTCAAGATGGACTTGACACAGGCTCTTAGCGACGAATATTCAGGAAAAAATCTTTCAGGGGTTTCAGCTGGAATACAGAAGGGTCTTCTCGAGGCTAATTTTGAGGATTCCAAAAGCATAATACAGAAAATAAGTGACAATGTTCCGCCACAGGGAATAGAAATCAGGACAACTATAGATGATGTGGACGGAATTGCAAACCTAGTTCCGTTCCCGTGCGACAATTTCAAGCTGTCTTCAGTTTCAACTGGGCGGGAACTGTCATTTGACGGAATTAATATTGGATTTAAGGATTCACAAGGCAAGGGATATATTCTTACTCAGGAGTCTGTAATGGAAATTCCACATGATGACAGAGTTGTTCTTGGACATGCTATTGAAAATATTGAAAATAATGGAATTGAAATTGACCTGTGCAACTTGAAGCAGAATATCGAATTTGAAAATCTTAAGGACATGAAAGGCATTAAGCGTCCTGAAGATTTTGACATAATTTAAAAAAGGAAGTGGTTTTTATGAAAAAAATTATATTAATTTTAATGCTTGTGATTGGGTGCTTATCTTTTTCAAATGGACGGAACTTGTTTACTGATAAAAAACTTCACTGGGATAAAATTCAGGGTTCTTGGGAAGGTGGAATGATAGAGCTTAGAAAACAGAAAAATAATTATTTTGTAATAATAACAGAAAGTGAACGGACTGTCATGAAAGCAAGACTTATTAACGGATATATAATTGAAAGTTCAAATGGCGACAGATATGCCTATGATACAAAATGTAAAGGATTGGCTGCACTTTATAATAAAAGTACAAAGTTTATGAACTGTCTGTCAAGAAAAGGAATAAGCGGTATAAATTAAATTTTATTTAAAGGGATATTTAATCCCTTTTTTTTACTTTATACAATATAACATATTATTTAACATTAATCAATTAATATTTAATTCTTTTCAAACATTATAATATATGATATAATTAAAATAATATTGTGTTATATCTTATAAAGAAAGGAAAATAAGTTTATGAAAAAATTTTTTAAAATTGTCGGATTAGGATTGATGATGACAATTATAAGTATTATTTCTTATGCAAACAAGGGGACTCTTGATGAAACAGCTGCGAGACAGAGCATTATAAATAAGGCTCATTCAATGATTGGAATAAAATACTGCATAGGGGGGAGCTGCAATTATAATGTTACAACGGACTGTTCGCATTTCATAATGAGAGCTGTATCTGGAGTTCCACAGTTAAAAGGGGTTTTTGGTAAAGGATATGCCGATACTGCAAGCATGCGTTCCAACAAGTATACGAAAAAGCTGGGTTTAAATCAGCTTAAGCCCGGCGACCTTATCGTAACATCTCCAAAGCCTGGCGGAACATACGGACACGTTATGGTATTTCTTGGTAAAAATCCTAATGGGACAGTAAAAATCATAGACGCTTCCAAAGGTGTTGGTTCTGTTAAGGTTCGTGACATATCATTTCCTCCAAAATATTATTATGGTACATTGTCAATAACAGATGTTATAATGGCTAATGGCTATACTCCAGTAAATCCTGACGGAAGTATTGTTCTGCCCCCAGAAGGCGGTATAATGTCGGAAGACGGGAACTGTGTATTAAGTGGGGGTTCAACGCAGGCGATAGCTTCAAGCTGTAAAGTGCCTACGGTTGACTTCATAAAGGCAAAAAACCCTAAACTTAGCGACGCTGACGCAAGAGCTATGGCTGCCGCATTTGAAAAATATTCAGCACAGACTGGTATACCTTTATCTGTAGGGCTTGCTATGGCAATGCGTGAAAGCTCATTTACTATGGCAAAACCTAATAAATATAAGGCAACAGGGGTTCTTCAGGTTACATACGAAGCTATGAAAGATGTCGCTGCTACAGGTAGTTTTATGACTGGAAATAAGAAAAAACCATCAGAGGCTGCCTCATATACAAACGCAAATTTTTCAAGGCTTTATACAGACATAGATTTTTCAATTGGTATGGGGTACGCAGAAATGAAGCATTGGATGACACGTTACAAGAATTATGGTGGAAACTCACAGAAATTTGGTGAGGGGCTTGGAACTATGATGTTAAAGTATAATGGTGGGCATACAAGCTATAATAAATATGAATCCCGTCATTATGTTGTTGATATTGAGAAAAAGCTGAACGCCATCACTAACGCATGTAATACTGGAAGTATTTCAGCGGTTGACAGACAGGCTATAAACGGAAGTGCCAGCAAGGCTGAAGTTGCTGCCAAATTTGAAAGTTCTGTAAACAATATTAACAAAATGCAGGTGTCTGGCGGTGGAGAAATGCAGTGCGGAAACATGAACATGGACAGGATGTCGTTCTATGACGTAGTTATTGACTGGGACAGCTACATGGACATGCTTCGTGGTGCTATTGAGACTGGGCTTATAGGATTCCTTGGGCTTCTTACTCCATTTATGGGAGTGCTTTCAGCTCTTATGATTACATATATATGGCTTCGTGGAATGTATACACGTACTCCTTGGAAAGACATCATGTTTGAGTGCATAAGATACTTTTTAGTGCTCGGTACTGTGTATTTCTTACTTACAAACTGGATTGCTTGGGGATTCTATGCTGCACAGCAGCTGTTCCTTGATGACCTTCCAAGACAGCTTTTCCCAGACTTGTCTCTTGTAAATAATGATTCAGGCGGATTCGGGCTTAACATGTTCTGGAAGAATATGATGGGAATACCTGAATACTATCTTAGAATAATGTACAGTATTAAGCCTGATGACTTCAAGCTTTGGCTTGCACCTAACGCTACTGTTTTTGACAAGATTAAGCTTGGAGCAAAGGTTGTCGGTGCACTGGTTAGCGGCGACCTATGGAAATGGGTTGGGGAAATGTTTATGAACCTTGCTAAAATGCTGGTTCTTGCTTGGTGTATCGTGTATGCCTTCTGGGTATGTGTTCTCTTTATGATTAATGTATTTGTTGCCGTTGTGAACTTAATGATAATGGTTGCACTTACAAGCATATTCCTAGTTGCAAACCTTATACCCGTAGCTAGGGAAACTTGGGGAATGAACCCTCTTACAACTACATTGAGTGCAGGGCTTAAGCTTCTGTTTGTATTCATGTTCCTAGGTGTAATGATGAACCTTATCATAAAGGTTAATCCTATCGGGAAGCAGCCTACTTTTTCAGAAGTCACACTTATGGACTTGATACGTAACATAATTACTTTGCTTTTCTGTATGAAGGTTACAGTTCTTGGACTTGGTGGAGCTGTTGATAAAATGCTTTAATAAAAAATGAGACATTTTTTCCATAGTTTTTGGAGAATGTCTCTTTTTTTAGTTTACAGTGCGTGATATTTAATTCTTTGCTGTAATCTTTAAAGTATGATATAATATATTAGTGGTTTTGAGTACAGTAAGCAATTATAACATTGTCTTTTGTATATCATCACGCCCTTTCTTTTTAGGATATTTAGGTTATCGGCTCTCATGTTCTTATGAGCCGATATTTTTATTTTCTTTCTTTTGCTTATTTCTTATTTTACAGATATTAATGACTGTAAACGGAATTGACATAATATATGCTATTATCATAATATGGATTAAGTAATCAGGCATTGTATCATTTGCAGCTTTTGTTCCAAATATGTAGAATATCATTAGAATCAGTACATTTATGCACCACACAATTTCATTTGTATTTATAAGAAAAAATTCTAATATCTTTAAAATTTTAATAATATTTAGCAAGAAGTCTCCGTCTTCTATAAGTGGGAAATGAATTGCTTTTTCTTGTTTTTTATTAAATATTATGGTATAATAAAAACTATAAAAGATAAAGATAGGGGAGTGGATATAATGAATACTAAAACAATTAAAAGAGCATATAAACTTAGAATATACCCTACATTAGAACAAATTAGCTTTTTTGTTAGGTCTTTTGGTTGTGTTAGAAAAGTTTACAACCTCATGTTAGAGGACAGAAAGAAAGCTTATGAAGAATATAAATCAACAGAAATCAAAATTAAATATCCTACTCCTGCTAAATATAAAGAAAAATATCCTTATCTAAAAGAAGTTGATAGCTTAGCTCTTGCTAATGCACAATTAAATTTAGAAAAGGCTTTTAAGAATTTTCTTAAAAATAAAGATTTTGGTTTTCCAAGATATAAATGTAAATCTAATCCTGTTCAAAGTTATACTACTAATAATCAAAATACCATTTATATTGATAAGGGATATATTAAACTACCTAAACTTAAATCATTAGTTAAAGTTAAAATGCACAGAGAAATAAAAGGTGTTATCAAGAGCGTTACTGTTAGCAGGAATAGTATCAATCATTATTTTGTATCTGTATTATGTCAGGAAGAAATAACTGAATTACCAAAATCTAATAAAAATATAGGTATAGATTTAGGAATAAAAGAGTTTGCTGTAATGAGTGATAATACAAAAGTAGAAAACTTAAAACTAATAAATAAATATGAAGTTAAACTGAAAAGAGAGCAAAGGAAACTGTCAAAAAGAAAAGAAATTGTTAAGATTAGCAATAAGAAACTATCTGATAGTAAGAACTATCAAAAACAAAAGAAAAAAATAGCAAAAATACATAATAAGATAAGAAACAAGAGAAAGGACTTTATAAATAAGTTGAGCACAGATATTATCAATAACCACGATATAATCTGTATAGAAGACTTAAACATAAAGGGAATGTTAAAAAATCATAAATTAGCAAGGAGTATATCAGATGTAAGTTGGAATGCGTTTGTAAGGCAATTGGAATATAAAGCTAATTGGTATGGAAGAAAAATAGTAAGAGTACCTAGATTCTATCCAAGCAGTAAAACTTGCTCCTGTTGCGGTAATGTAAAAGAAACTTTAAAACTATCAGAAAGAATATATCATTGTGAATGTTGTGGGCTGGAAATAGATAGAGATTATAATGCGAGTATAAATATATTAAGAAAAGGTTTAGAGATATTAAAAGAAGAAAAAATAAGTTAAAAAAAATATATCAGGGCAGGGACTGCCCAAAGAGCTTGGTAAACATATCTGGCTAACAAAAGCAGGTACTTCCCAAGAAGCTCCTACTTCTAAAAGCGGGAGTAGTTCACAATTATATTTATTGTATTTTTCATTTTATATTTCCTTTTTCTTTATTAATATTTATTTTTATTATATCATAAATATTAAAACAAATCAATATTGACTATGATTAAAAAATATGATATAATCATATATAACAATTATTTTGAAGGGAGACTTTATGAAAAGAATTATTGCAATTTCAATGATTATTCTCAGCCTTGTTTCTTGCGGAAACGGTAAAGGAAAGGATGTGTTCTCAAGTATTTCAGATAAATTTTCATCTGCAAACGGGAATGTTAAAAACGAAAGCAGGAAGACTGGTTATGTAATAAAGGTGTATGATGGTGATACTGTTACGTTAGAAGACAAGACTAGGCTTAGACTGTATGGCATTGACGCACCTGAGCTTAAGCAGCGTGGAGGAAAGTTTGCAAGGGAGCTTCTGTACGATAAAATATTTAACAAGAAGATAGAATATGAGGTAATTTCTACTGACAGGTACGGACGGCAGGTTGCAAAAATTTATCATAAGAACGAATATATTAATCTTTATATGCTTCAAAATGGCGGAGCTTGGTGGTACGAGGAATATGCAAGGAATGATAAAGATTTACAGAACGCCTTTGAAAATGCAAAAAGAAACAGGGTTGGGATATTCAAGGACTATAATATAAAAAATCCAAGCGAGTACCGAAAAGAGATGAAAAGGAAGTGATTGTTTATGAATACGTATTCATTTCGTGCAGGAATGCTTAAGAAAATGGCTGTTGCGAAAGGAGACCTCAGCAATAAACTTTTATGTGCCAGTGGAATATTAATGCTTAGCGGCATTGTTATTAATCTTTTACAATTTAAAACAGCTAATTCTATATGGCTTTGGATATGTGTTGCTGGACTTGTGATTATGTGTATCAGGGAAATTTTAATTGGTTCTGGCAAACTTAAGATACATTACGACTGGACAAAGGAAAATGTTATAAAGCAGGCTAAAATTTGGCATATTGCAGACGCTGAAAAGTTTGTAAAAATGATTGATGTTCTTAAATCTAAATATAATTTGTCTGATGACGAAATTGACAATCTTTTTATGGAAGATGTCCATGAGAAAAATAAAATTAAAGCGAATGAATATATCTTGGAAAACAGGGATATTTTCTTATAAATTTCAAAATAACTCTTGACTGAACTGTATACGTTGTGCTAAAATAAAAACATCTTAAAATTAAATAATACTTTGAACTTTAGTATAAAATATCTTCCTGAGAAATGGGAGATATTTTTTATTGATTAATATTAAGTTTTATGATATAATTATATTATAATTAAAATGGAAAAGGAGATTTTTTATGGATAGAATAAAAATGATTGAGAACTGTCTTAATTCATCAAATATAAAATATAATGTTAAAAAAACTATGGGATGTGTTAAAGTATCACTTGGGAATCAGGATAAAAATGCGGACAAGGTTAGAATCAGGACTATGGATTTTAGCGGTGGTGAAATATATAATCCGTTTTCACACGTGAGATTTATGACAGAACACGAAGGAAAGGATATTTCAAATATTGCAGAGATTTTATCTTACAACTATAATGTGCAGGATTTCATAAAAACTTTTGCTTTGCACGACATGTATAAAAACTTTTTAAATGATGTGCGTTTTGTTTCACAGCATGCAGAAAAGCCATATCCTGTATCATATACAGATGTTGGAAGTCTTATAGAAAGATATGTCCAGCATGTGGACTTGGTATATGGTACTAACAAGTTCCTGAAAAAAATATTTGAGCTTAGCAGTTCAGAAAGAAAAGCTTTTGTAAAATTTGTGCTTCCAGTACTGTATGACAAATTTGAAAATGTCAAGGATGTGGAAAATTATATCTTAAACAAGGAAAGAATATCATATTTTGTTGATAACAAAATAGATTATGATAATCTTAAAACAATTGCAAAATTGCTTTCTGTATGGGATATTCCTGATGTAAGGGACTGCATATCAAACCCTTCGCAGATAAAACTTTGGGAATTTGTTGGAGAAAAGCCTGAAAAAACTCTTGAGCTTTATATTAACATTGAACATGATAATTTCTTTGATGTTGAGCTTAAGATTCTTAAGCTTCTGCTAATGCAGATGGACACAATTTACAAGTATTCAAGATAAGTCCTGCTTCGTTGCAGGATTTTTTATTATATTGACTTTTTGAATTTGTTGTGGTATAATTTTGTTAAAAAGACTAAGAAAGGGTGTGCTGAAAATGACATTGGATAACAGTAATATTAAAATAGTTGATGATGGCAAATATGAATTGCCTGAAATTTCAACTCTTGTTTTTTTAAATAACGGCTGTGGATATTTTGTGAAAAATGCAAAAGAGTTTGTGGACAATTTGAAAACTGAAGACAGACAGCTTTTTGCATACTATGACAAACAATTTAAAGCTCCGAAAGGTTTTACAGGAAATAAAAAGAAAGTTTATACTTATAGCAATAATCTTGAGCTTCATGACTTTGTATCTCTTATATTTGGAATATGTGATGATAACGGCAACTATGTCTGCGACGAATGCGAAGCGGGTGATATTCAAGATGAGGATTTTTAGGAACTCCATAGTTTTGCATACTTCTGGGAGCAGGGACAGGACACATTTTATAAATATTTCCCATATTGAGTTTAACAACCTTAAAAAGCATAAGGGGGATATATTCTGTATTCTTCCTGATGGGAGCGAGACATATTATGAGTGTATTCTGATAACCGAGTGTGGAACAGACTATGTAAAATGCAGATTATACAGCTGGAACAGGAATATTGTCTCCCAGATGTACGGATATGAGAACGATATTACACTATATCTTGCACAGAAAGGTGAGATATATGGAAAAGTTACGCATGGGAGAAAAATTGGAAAAGATGAGAAAGGCTGCATACCTGAAATATTCAGGCGTTTTGTTAAAATAGCAAATGACAGCTCATATCATCCATCAGGGCTTCTCAATACGGACTTTATAAAGTTTCTTAGCTTTACACGGCTTGAAAAGACTGAAGGGGAATCTTTTTCCGTTCAGAAAAACTTTGACAGCAGTGCAGTTAAAACTGATGAATTTAATATCGACTATGTTTCAGAGAAGAACAGGATTGAGGATATGAAAAGGTGCGTGATATAATGGACAGTCTTAGGCTTGGTATAAATATCATCATATATGTCTCAATAATACCTTTTATATACATGTGTCTTTTTGATGAGGAAAGTATAAGCAGAAAATTAAGGTTTTATCTAATTTACATAAAAAAAAGGTTTAATGTGCATTATCTATATATAATGGGTGCGAGTGCCGTTCTTAATATAATATTTTATTTTTACTCCCCTTTATCAAACACATTGCTTCCGTACGACACAGTAATGATTCCATTTTCGGCAGTTATGGGAATTATTGTTTCATTTTCCTGTAGAAACAAAGTTTTTGGGAAATGGATATATGGACTTTATGTAATTACGGTTCTTGTAATGTATTCAATGTTTGGACTTAATACATCAGTCAGTATTTGGGTGTTTATGATAACGTTGGTGTCAGGGCTATATATAGCACATCCAAGACGTAACAAGTTTCATATAACAGCTTTTCTTACGGCAGCCTGTGTTCTTATTCTTGTAAATTTTCTTGCTGTTCGTACAACGATTCCGACAGGAAGCATGGAAGATACAATCCCTGCTGGTGCAAACGTTATAGGAAATAAAATAATTTACAGGTTCTCAAACCCAAGGCGTGGAGACATAATAGGATTCAGAGAGCCAGTAACGGAACGAGTTGAGTACAGCAAGCGTCTTGTGGGATATAGCGGAGATACACTAAATTTCTCAAATGAGATTCTGGGAAGACATTATAAAATTGACGGACTTCTTTCAAGTGAAGACATATACGTTCCTAAAAAATGGGACGTTGTTAAGATAAAAGATGTACTTAAGGTTAAAAAGCATATCATTGAAAACTCAGGGCAGTTTTTGCAACTTGTGAACTACAAGGCTCTTGAAAAAATTGAAGCAAAAGAGCTTTTAAAAGTTCTTAGTAAATATGGCTGGACTCAGAAACGTGTAATGCAGATTGTAGGAAATTCTGAATTTATAGATATAGATGTCCCTGAAAGCGAGTACTTTTATACATATACACTTGAAGTTGAAGGTGTAAATGCAAGAGTTCTTCCAATATATGAGTTCAGGGAAAATCCTGAAGTTTTAAAGGAGCTTCTTGAAGGGAAGTCCTATACTCTTAAAAAGGACTACATACTCCCGTTGGGAGATAATACAAAAAGCTCATTTGATGGAAGGTTCTTTGGATATGTAGCCTCAGATAAGGTTGAGACAAATATTCATTACGGCATTTTTCCGTTCAGAAGGTTTAAATAGAAAGGCGGGTGCAGCTACATGATTATTGAAGTAACAGGATATGACTTGGAAACGAACGGGCTTAGGAACACAAGCGTTTTAAGCTTTACCCAGATGAGCTATCTTTATGACTCTGAAAACAGTAAGTTTAATCCTTTGTCAAGCACAACAAGATGGTATGCGAGGCGTGAAGGTGAGAAAATGAATTTTGACGCTCTTCGTGTCAACAGGCTATACGACAATGTTATTGAGCGTAACAGGAAGCGTACAAACGCAAGATACCCTCTCTACTTTGAAGAGGACTTGGAAAGCCTTTTGCAGTTTTTTTCAAGGGACTGCGTTTTAGGGCATAACCATATAGCGTTTGACAATTCCTTTATGGGTGAAGGATTTACTGGAAGTCCTGCTATGATTGACACAATGGTTATTAACAGGGATATAATACGTATTCCGTCAAGAAGTGCAAGAGGGCTCTACAAGAACCCTAAGCTCATTGAAGCGGCAGAGTTTTATAATGTAAATACAATGGACAAGGATTTTCATACGTCTGAAGATGACGTTATAATGACTGTTGACATATTCAAGAAAATGCTTGTACATCCTGAAGCACGCCCTGCGGTTGAAAACGAAATAAGAAGCGTAACAACGGCAAGAAACTCAAGACAGATTAAATTAACAAAAGATATTGTTTCAAAGGACTTAGGTGGCGGTGTCATATATCATTCTGGAAAGGATGTGAAAGGCATAGAGCAGGAAAGAAAATTTTTCTGGAACACGGATGGAAATTCAATGTTTTCTAGCAAGGATTTAGCGTCCCATATCTTCGGGCTTCACAGGTTTACAAAGGAAATAACCTCGGACTTTTCAAGGTACTGCTATAATATTGAGACTGGAAAGAGCCTTACTGCATACCTTGACAGGATTAATATTAACTATCAGTCAATTCCTGAAAATTATAATGGCACAATCTCCTACAATTCAAAGGAAGTATTTGCCTATGACGAGTCAAGGAAGTATTTCTATGACTTTATGAAGACAAGATTTCCTTTGGCTTTAATTAAGGATTTATCAGTTCAATAAAAAAGATACGTTCATTACGTATCTCTTTTTTTTATTTAAGATATATCTCAAACATCTGTCTCTTTTCAGGAAGCATTTCAAGAATCGTCTGCAAGAACTCCCTGCTTTCAGTTGACAGCTTTATCCCATTATCGTATTTGAAATTTGGAGAAACATCATAGCTCATGAAAAGGTCAATCAGGGGGAAAATCTCAATAAAGTCTGATGAATTTCCGTTTTCAGGGTATTTTTCAGGAAGACTTACTTCCTTAAGCTCTTTCATGTTCAGAAAGTCGTATGGCATTATGGATATGTATTTCCTGTCAGGAACTATATCCATTTTTTCAAGTATTCTGTATACAAATGTTGAACAGCTGTATTTTTTGCTGTCTTTCTGAAGAGGTGTTGGGGTATACTTTAAATATCCGCTTTTCTTTATAAATGGTATCTGCGAGTCAATGTCGGATACTTTGTTTTTTGCCCTCAGCACAACAAATTTATCCGTAAAGGGATGGCGATTGTCATTACGTCTTGTATCTGCGTTGTCAAGAAGTTCCTCTAACGACATCACTTCCGTATTGTAGCTTCCTTGCTGGTTAAAGGATATTAACTTTCCCTTGTAGTATATGTATACATGCCCAGCAGAGTTTATAAGTGCCTTTCCACGTGACTTTACAATAACGTCTCCGTCCTCAAGAGAGCCTACGTTAAGAATAAGAGTCCTCGCTGTGTTCCATGTGTGCCTTTTAGGGTACATTATTGCTTCATTATGGTAGTTGTGCATATAGAATGTTATGTCAATAAAGGCTACTGTAATTCCAGCGGCAAGGGCTGTGTTGTAAAGAATTTTTTTCAGTTTTTGATTTTTTGAAAAAAATATGCCAATATATGCTGGTATTCCAATAGCAGATGAAATAAATGCCAGATAGAGTCCCCATAGCATTATTCTGTTTGCGTTTAAAAAAATCATATATTTTTATTCCTTTCCTTTTAGATAGCTTAATTATATCAGCAATTTTAATATTTTTCAATACCATTGAATATAAGGTTGACTTATTTTAGCGTTTATGATATAATTATAGCATAACTAGACAGAAAAGTTTTTATTAAATTAAAGGCTTTTATAATGCTTTTATAATAATTAATACGAAAGGGTTGAGAATTGATATGAAAAACGATTTTAGCAAGGCTTGTGAGACTTTTGCGGCTGTATCTTTAGGAATAGATGACAACAATGTAAAGCTTGATATGTGGAAGGAGCTGTTAAATAAGTTATCTGAGAACAACGTGAGCAATGAAAATACTGAAAATCTTGAAAAAGTTCATAATTTTGCTGATGTTGAAAATGTTTCAGATGAGAGTTCTGAAGATATAATATCTGAGAAAAAAAATTCTGACAACAATGTTTCAGGCAATGCTTCTGAAAACATTGCAGAAATAAATGATATTAAAGATAATGAGGCTGAAAAAGAGGTATATGTACCAGAAGAAAAATCAGATGTTACTCAAGATTCAGATGATAAAAATACAGAAAGTCCTGATGAAAATGCAGGACATTCTTTTGATATAGACGATGACTTGGACAATGTTGATTCCCAATCCTCTTCTGTTAAGAATGCAGACAATATCGAAGGGCTTGACAAGCCTTCATATAACGAAAATAATTATGATGATTTTATAAAGTCAAGCGACAAAGAGAATGAACACACGGAAACTGCTGCAAAAGTTAAGAAAGAAGAATCAGCCGACAATAATGAAGATGACAGTTCAAGTGAAGAGGACACATTTGAAATTGACGATGATTTGGATGACTGGAATGATTCGTCAAAGGAAGTTACAAAGGAAAATAAAAATGAGGAGAGTTCAGAAACTCTGGATAAAGTCTCAGATGATGAAGATAGCATAATTTCTTCTTGGAAAGAAGGAGATGTTGTACCTGAAGGCTATGTAAAAAATAAGGATAAAGGCACTATTGAAAAGGACGTAAACTACGAGATGAAGAAATGGACTGGAAACCATGAGCCTTTTTCAGATAATTCAGTAAAGGAGTTTCCAAGCCCTGTCGGCAAGGAATGGAAGTTCTATACTGGGGTGCAGTCAAAAAAGGCTGGAAAGCTCGTAAAAGTTTACGGTGAGGACAGGGCTGTATATTTTTACGGGGACAGGATTGCAAATGCAGACTCTTTCTATCTTGACAAGAATGGGGATTATGCGGGAGAGCCTGACGAAATGTGCGAATTTCTTTCAAAAGGGATAAAACTTAAGACAATAGATGAAAATGACCTTAAAAGGTTAAACATAAACTCTCTTGACGAGTTTGGCAAGGCTATGAAAGTTACCCCTTTTCTTAAAGATTACAGCGTTACATTGGGAGTTCCGCCTGAAAGAGTGAAGTCTCAGGACATGCCAGCTGTATTTGAGACTGACACAAACGCCTATGAGCGTGAAAAGAAGTATGCACTGCTGTATGCTAGGTGCTACAACGCCTATCAGGACGTGATGGACTCATACAACGAAGGTTACGTTGACAAAGGATGTCCTTGCCCCGAATGGGCTGACATATCACGCTCAAATGAATATCAGAGAATAGCGTATTATGATGACAGAATGAGTGACAGGGACACAATGGTTGACACGATTGAAAAGCTGGCAATCAAGTTTCCAAATGTGATTTCTCTTCTCTGGCTTATTCTTACTGACAAGGAAGTTTACAGTGAATACTTGCCTAATGTTTCATTTGCCGTGTTTTCTGAAAATCCTATGAGGCTTTTTGACAGAAGCGATACACATGTTCCTAATGACGAAGCTCAGCGTGGATTTGCTTCAAGGGAAGCACTTACTGCAAATGAGTGGCGTAAAATATTATGCTATATAACAAAACGTAGCGGAAATATGTGGTACTGCTATCCGCCTGAAGGAGTGCTGCAAAAGAATAAAAGTTTTTAAAATTAATTAAATATTAAGGAGAATTTTGGAATGAATGAAAAGGAAAAAGTGCTTATACTTGATACAAGTACAATATTATACAGGGCTGCTTATTCAAAGCTAGATGAAGTAAAGTCCTTCAGGACGATTGAGCCTGTAACGGAATATATCTCTCAGGCTATAAAGGATGTAAAATATGCAATAGGCGGAGTACGTGGAGTAAATCACGTTATTTCTGTCATGGACTCTACTGCCACTCTTCTAAGGGAGCAGATTTTTAATGACTACAAGAAGGCTAGGCGTGAGGAAGTGTCTGAGGAGAAATTGTTTGTCCGTGAGAACAGACTACGTCTTGCAAGGCTTGTTGCCAGCTTTGGAATACCCCACATAATGAGAAATGGATATGAAAGCGATGACATCATTTACACTCTTGCACAGATTTTAAAGAAGGACTACGATGTATGGGTTTATACCGTTGACAAGGACTTAATGCAGATGATTGAGCCTAACGTCTCAATTCTTACTTGGAACAAGGACGGATATGTGTATGTTGAGCATGACGACAGGGCTTATCTTTATGACAGGTTCATGCTCAATTCATACAGCGATATTTTTACACATCTTGTATATGTTGGAGATTCCTCAGATTCAATCACTGGAGTTGCTGGAGTGGGTAAAAAGACTGTATCGCTTCTTATTGATGAGTTTGGCGATACTGACTCTATTTTTGCGAACGCAGAAAAAATTAAGGATATGAAAATAAGAAATTCTGAAAAAATATCCTTAAATATTTCCAAAAGTTATGATATAATAACACGTAACAAGAAGCTGGTTGGGCTAATGAAAGTTCCTGACATAGATGACAAAACGGCACATTATCTTTTAAACAGCCGTTAGGAAATGAGGTGAATTTAATATATGATATTTAATCTGTCCGTTACGTTTTCAGGGATATTTTCAAAGTTTTTCCCTAACAACGCTGTACGGATTAGAGTAACAAAGACTGAAGACATATTCCGTCTTTTTGTGCTGGATATGAAAGATGGAAATTTTATTCCTTATGAAAACTGGTTAAAGGAAAGCATTACAAAATATAATGTTACAGATTCCCATATTGAAAAACTTAAGAAAGCTGGAATAACAGGAATTGATGGTGGAAAGCTCAGCTATTCGGAAGATGACTTTGATGTGCTTCCTAACCCTGTAAGGGAGCTTGATTTTTTCATACGTGGAAATATAAAGGGTGATATTAATGAGTTCAGCTCCTTTATTGAAAATACTGTTCCAGTTAAGTATGTGACTACGGACTATATTTTATACAAGTTTATAGATGTTGACACATCCTTTGCACGGATATGCGGTGCAAAATTTAGGATTGAAGATGGAAAGTATATATGTGACGTGGAAGGCATTGCAAAAGTTTATGATGATGACAGGGAGTCATTTTATGTAAAATTTGAGAAAAAGGATTACATCATAGACCCTGCAATCGTAAGTCCGTCAAGAGACATTATTGATATTCCAAAGCTTTATGGAAAACACATTAATATTTCTGATGAACTTTTTGAAAATTCAGAAAATATTGCATATAATGATACAAAAGTGTTTACGCAAAGCCTTTTCCTTGAAAAGCTGAATCAGGGAAAGTGCATAGTAGATTTTGTGAGAAAGACTCTTGTTCCGTACAGAAACTTTATTGACGTATGCTCACAGTACTGTCCAGTAAAGAAATATACAAAAGGAAGCGTTATGTATGAGACTAGCATTACTATGGTGCAGAACACAATTTTAAACGTATATGGTGTATACTGTAAAAGAAATGATATAATATCTGCCTTTGACAAGCTCATTGAAAAGGCATTATAAGGAAAGGGATGATAAAAAGATGAAAAGAAAAGCATTAATTGGAGCGGCTATTGCTGTAAGCGTTAGCGGATTTGCAAAGCCTTCGCTGCCAAGCGTCAAGTTTCCAAAGACAGTTCCTTTGGTTGAATATTCAAGCGTAAAGAATATCAAGTGGGAAGACGCTAGGAAAATTCCGCTTGTTGACAAGAAGCTGTATAAAAAAATTATTTCACAGGACTTGTCAGATGAAATAATTATGAAATATGTTGACGGAGTATCTGTTGGCGACGGATATGTTACGGTTGACAGGGATGTCGTTATTGCAAATTCACTGTATACATACAATACAAAGACAGGAAATACTGCTCTGTCAGACGGAAATGATGTAAACAGGCTAATCTTTGCAAAATCTGCCACTGTATATAATAATGCGACTGTCACATTAAGGACAAACATTTCAAAAAATATTGGGGACTCCGTTACATTTGACTATCTTGGGAATACGCATATAAACATTAACATAATAAACACTGAGGATAATGGAAAGCCACGTTACAAGTCATTATTTATTATGTCTGTGCCTGTGTCTAGCGGGGCAACTGTTTCCCTTGGCGGAAATGTGTCGGTTGGTGGAGTAAGGTATAGGCTTGCTTCAAATGTTAAAGGTTCAAGAGTATATTATTTCCTAGCCCCAGCATTTACTGATGAGACACAGAGGGAGTCTGTAATGGCTTACGAGGATGAAGTTAAAAATATTTCTTATGAGGCATATAATACTCCTGACAGGAAAGTGAGGGAGCTTGTAAGGATAATGACAATGGATGGAAACGTTGGCTACAGTTCTGTGATAGATATTGATTAGTTAGAAAATGGCGTATAATTAAATACGCTTTTTTTCATATTAAAAATATTTCTTGACATTTGTTATCTTTTATGATATAATACGCCTAGAAAATATGAGAGGGGTATATAAACATGGAAGTATTAAAAGTTCCGTTCTATAGCGGACGTGCAATAATATATATGATAAACAATTTAAAATACAATGTGGTGAAAATGGATATTAAAGGGCAGTTCAAGGATTTTGAGCTTAAGGAGCTTAAAAGAATAAAGGATGTACCTGAATACAGAAAAATGGTTATGGATAAAATTTTTTCACATGAGAATGTTGAAAAGGTTGAGCTTAATTTTCCTGACAATATTTCAGACATTGAAAACATAAACTGCTATGTGCCTGAACTTGAAAATGTTCAGATAGAAAAGATATATGAAAAAAGTTCCAAGAATACATATAATACATATAATAGTAATAAACAGAAGCAGAAAAGTGATAATAAGCAAAACGAGCCATCAAGAAACGGCAGTTCATATTCAAAGCCGTTTAAAAAATCTGCACAGTTTCAGCCTAGGGCAAATTACAGCTCAAGCGGCTCTTTTGGAAAGAATGACTGGACAAAGCCCGTATCGGGTGTAAAGGACAGACTTTCAAATGACAGCTTTACACGCCATATTGTGTACATAGCTGTAGGATTTGTAATAATTGGGCTTATCATGGCTGCGTCAAAAGGGCTTCTGCCCCAGTCAATGACAGACGCAGTATCTGCAACTTCCCAGTACACTCTTATGTTTATAGTAGGCGGGATTCTGACACTTCTTCTGGGCGGAATTGTGTGGAGAATTGCAAAATTCCTTTTTTCAGCATTTGTTGGACTTTTAACACTCTGCGGAATAATATGGCTTATTATATTTTTCTTTCAGATATGGAACAACAGATTCTAAAAAATAGCATAATTATAATGATTAAAAGAATTTTCCTTATGGAGAGTTCTTTTTTTTGCTTTGAAACAGCCTTTTCCTGTGCTATAATAATATGTGAAAATGTGAAAATATCTTAAAAAAGAAATAATATTAACAGTCAGGGAAAGGTGTGACTATACATGGACTTTAAGAAAATACTTAAATCCAAGGGGGTTATTGGGCTTGCCGTAATACTTGGGTGCTTAAGCATAGCAAAATATTTTTTTATATATAATGTAACGCCCAGCATTCAGACTGGACTGTATATGAGAATGTTTCCTACGCTTCCTGTCAAAGCTGGGGACGTGATTGTTGAAATTGTCCCTTACACAGGAGAGGGAAAAGTAAAGGATGAAAAGTCATTGCGGGAGCACGGTGTTATAAAGGATGGAAAAATTCGCAAAGTAAAAACTGTTGCTGGGGTTGCTGGAGATGTCATCTCAATAAAGGGTGACACGGTTTTTGTGAACGGGCAGGACTACGGGCAGATTTTTTCATTTGGCGGACATGACTATGTCTCTGAATTTAAAAGGAAATATGACGGCTACAGAATACGTGAAGGCGAATACATTGCACTTTCAAAACGTACTGGAAGCCTTGACGGAAGGTATGAGGACGGAGTAAGGAAAATTTCAGATATACAGGGGAAATACAGGCTTTTAATCAGAGGAATGGATGACTTGGGCTACTGCTTTGAGGAAAATATAACAAATGACAGCAGGTGCGAACTTGCAAGAAAATATGGAGAAAATCCTCATGCGAGACAAAAACTGAAAGAGAATGGAAGTGAAAAAAGTAATGATGGTAAATAAAAACTTGATGAAAAATATAAGAAGCTCAGTATCATCAGCTTCTGTTGCTGAAAAGATGGAGCTTGACAGAAAAGTTGCATTAATGGCAAAAAATACATTTATTTATAAAAAGCTGACAGAACCAGACATATACAATGAATCATCTCTTGACATTTATATTTCAAGGCTTCTTGAAATTTCAGGATATGTGATGGACATTGTCAGCAACTGTGTGATAGATAAAAAATTTATGAAGGATGTTGCAGACTTCAGGAAAAAAAACGAGGAACGTCTTCAGACAATGGAGGAACTGGAAAAATTTAAGGACAGCCTTTCACAGCATAAGAGATTTCTTGAAAGCAGCAGTTTAGAGGACGGAGATAAGAAAAAACAGATTGAGGAAAAATGCCGTGAGCTTGAGCATAACGTTGAAATTGCAGAACGCAAGGAAAAACTTTTAAATGAAGAGATTAAAGGCATTTCAGAAAGAACTTTAAAAAAGATAGATGAGCTTAAGTCCATATCAGAAAAGGACTGGAAATATCTTATGTTTCTTGACATCCTTGTAAAAAGTGAGGATGTTGACTTTACAGTTGAGGATATTAAGGACTTGGCGTACTACCTCTACCAGACTGGCGGAGCTGCAAACATGAGAACAATGCTGTCTAGGCTTAATGGCATAATCGGGCAGGAAAGCAACTATATGGACGTTATTGAACAGTATATTGAAGCTAAGGGAAGTCTTTTCAAGTCTGGAAGGTTTGATGAACTTTATAAAAAAATATGTGATACTGAAATGAATGTTCCCATAGAAAACTATGACAACCAGATTGAAAGGCTTGAAACTAAAGATGTGGAGTTTTCTTCAAAAAGGGATAACAGTTCTCTTGGGACAACATATAACACTGAAACAAATTTGGTAACGCTTACTATGAGCATGCCTGAATACTGGAGCTTGTTACGTACTCTTCAGATGGCGTATGATATGAAAGTTTCAAGTGAGGGAAATAAAGACGTTAGGGAAGAATTTGACAATATAATGAGTATTGATGTGGATGAGAAAGCTAAATCTGAAAAAGAAGTGATTAATCAGAAATCAGATTTTTCAGAACTTGACAATATTGATAACGAAAATTCTTCTGAAAATCCAGATAATTCGTCTGAAACTGAAAACAAGGAAAAAACAGATAGCCAGAATAATTCTGAAAATATTTCTGAAAAGGACGGTACACAGCCTAAGAAAAAGAAAAAATCTTCACATGATATTCTGGCAAAGCGTATAAATGACTACATTGAAAATCCAAGCATGTCTGCCCTTAACAGGGTAACATTGTTCTTGGAAAAATATCCAAATTCCATTAAACACGAATCTGTAATAAATATTATTAGAAGTTCTGAAAACAGTGAGCTTTTAAATCTTCTTGAAAAGGAAGGTGATTAATATATGAGCGGATATGAATATGTGCTTGACATAAAGGATAATGGTTCTGAGTCTATCTCTTTTAAAAATATTCTTGATATTCCAGTTCCTAGTGAAATAAAAGAAAATCTTTACAGGATATATGGAACAGAGAAAATAAACATATATCAAATAATGAATGAGTATGACGCAAAACTTAGAATATATGTTTCTGACTCAGATGACAGATATGAGGTTACAGACCTTTACCAGAAGCTGTGCTCAAAAGTCGTAAATACAATGTACTCGCTTTATGCAAGGCGTGACAGGAACTACAGGCGTTATGTAAGTGAAACTAACCTGTCAGCACTTATGTCGGAATGGAATATTTTTAGAAAGAATCATATACAGAAATATGAGGCACTTAAAAAATCAATAGGGGCTGCAAATTACATACTGAGCTGTCTTTCCTTGGAGCATATTGTTTTTGAAACAGATGACTATAAAAAATATTATGCCTGTGAGAAAAGCAGGATTGAAAGAATTGAAAAGTCGTACAGCAAAAAAATTAAGCCAGATGATAAATATGTGAAGTTTACAGATGAGGAAATTGAAAATAACATAAAATTTTCATATCTTTTAAAACGCAGAAAGTATATATGTCCTGATGAAGTAACAGCTGGAAGGAACAGGAGTCTTTTAAATCTAGCCCTTGCTTCAGATGAAAAGTTTGAGGAGCTTTTTCTTACGCTTCTCAAAAAAGGGATTTACTTACAGAAAACTGAAAATGATATTATTGCTGTCGCAACCTCAAATAACCTTTATGAGCGATTTTCTAGTGGGGAATCCATTGTAAATACACGCCCTTTCAGATTTTCAGGTAAAAGTTATGACTGGTTCAGGGACGACTATTTCATACATTATATGGAAGAGCGGAATGCTTATCTTACAAAACGTCAGGAATGGAAGGAACATCTTGAATCAGTTCATGGAACTTCTGACTGGCTGCATGTAAGGACTGTTAAATCAAATATAGCAGAATATGAAAAGTTTAAAAACTATAAACTTTTTCCATTATTCCTTTCAATGAAAAATACTAGGGACAGATTTGCAAGGCTTTTAGCAATACTGGAAAAAGGAAATTTTCCTGCACGTGAAACAATAGGAGATGATAAAACTGACAAGGATAAAGTATATTCTTCAAGGGAAGAGCTTCTTGAAGTAATGGAAACACTTTCGGAAAAATATATGTCAGACTTTAACAGGAAGCTTAAAAGCCGCCATGACAAGTACCTGTATACAAGATACCTTTACCTTGACGGATGGACAATAAGACATCCCAACGCAAAGGCTGAAATTGACGGTAAGGAAAAAATATTGGTTGCAAATGTTGATAATTCAGGCAATGTACCAGAAGTTGCTCATAGTACATATCAAATACAGGATAGCCATGTTCCATATATGGCTTGCTCCCTTTCAGATATTTTGCCATATATTGACATAGAGTCCCTTTCTCAGGATAAGATTGCAATATTTAACGAACTTGAGAGGGTGCGGAACAGTTTTTCATTAAAGGAGTTTGAGTCTGATGACGTAAAAAAAATCCTTTCCCAGAACGGCGAAATAGGAACGGACATCTCAAACAGGATAAAAATGTTTAAAAGGGACTTTGTTAAGAATGTCAAGGTTCGGGAAAGAGTTGATGTTCGTATTTCAAGAAGCAGGGAATTTTTTTCAGGAACTGGGAATACTTATGAATATCTTGAAAGGCTTAATGAAAAATGCAGACTGATAGGAAAGGTCAAGGAAAAAGACATTATTCCTTTAATGTTTAAAATACGTACTCTTAATTTCCCCTATATTAGTGAAAATGATATACAGCTTGAGGTGAATAGATATAAAAAATACAGCATATCATCAAAGGACAGCGTTTTTGTTGTTGACAGGACAGAAAATGCAAACTCCTTTGACTCCGTCATTGACTGTGACTACCTAATGTACCTTTGCACAAAGGAGATGGGACAGGTTTTCAGGTATTCTGCTATAATTAAGCATTTTAACAGGACTTGGTGCGTAATCAGAAAGCATTTGGGAATAAGAGCTAACGAAAAGGAAGTTCCAGCAGTCATGTACTTTAATGAAATATCGGCACTTGACAAAATATACGGGCATATCTGCACAATGCAGGAAGATATTGAGGGGTATAAGTTTTCTAGGGAGCTTATGCTTTCCAATGTATTCAGCCTTAAGATGGAATATTACGCATATCTTTCAAAAATTAGACTGCTTCCCACAAGAGATATTCTATATAATACTGTGGACATGCTTAAGAAAAAAATAGAGCCTTATTTAAAGGATGTGCAGTTCTACTATATTAATTCAGATACTGCACATATAATGGACAGGGAAGCGTACCGTGGAAAAGTTTTTCTAAATGGGCTTCGTGATGATGAAAACCGAAGGCTTGTGAGCCTTGAAAAGCAGATATTTGATATAAATAGATGATAAACAATTAAAAAAATAGAAAAGGATGTGATTTTATATGGCAGACAATAACGAATACTACGAACCTCTTGACAAGAGCCACGTGTTCAAGTCGGTGTCTACACAGCAGGAATACCTTGGTCTTCCAAAGAAGCTGACAATGACAATTTTTGGAATAGTAAGCATTTTTGCAGCAATGGATGGATTTAAGCTTTTATATGTAATACCAGCATTCATGATAGTGGGAGTGGCAAAGCTGATAGTAAAGGAAGACCCTTTAATATTTGATATTGCACTTAAAAATATACGTTATCCAAAAAAACTTGACTAATTTTTATAAATATGCTAAAATGAAAATGTTAAAATAAAGGTTCGTTTAAATTTAATTTCTTTTTTCTTTGGAAATCACGCTTTTTACAGGCGTGATTTTTAATTTGACTTATTTTATTTTTTATAGTATAATAATTATATGAATTAATCACGCAAGGAAGGAGATATTTTAATTTTATGAGCGTATATGACGATATAAGGGAGCTTGCAAGAAGTGACAGGTTAAGAGAAGAACTTTATTCATATAACGAAGGGAAAAAGATATTTAACTATAATACTTTAACAATACCAGCTTTTTTTAATGAGTGCTACCTGTCAGACAGGTATAACGGAAGCCAGTTTGTTATAAACCTTGAATTTGCAACAGTTCTTGGATATAAGATTACAAAACAGGCAATTGTTGACAAAATGAACTATTCAAGACAGGATATTGAAAGGGGAGTATATTCATTAGTTAATGCTGTCGATGAAATAATAAAGCTGTCAGATGGCGGATTTGACCGAAATGCGGTTATTGAGCAGGCGTTTAGGCTTTGTGAAGCAAACAAGACTGAACTTTCAGACTATGCCAGCTACAAGTTTGACCCTGATGCACATTCAGAACTTGAGAACTTCCTTAAACGGATTTTAAGGACTTTCAATCAGGTAAACGCATTTCCTGAAACATGTAAATGCTGCATAATATCAGCAAAGAATGGAAGCCATAAAAAATATATAAATGACATAATCCCCATAAAATTTTATGAGGGTATACATTTGAAAGACAAGCTTGCTGATTACAGACAGGCTCTCAAATCCCTTGTCGAAAAGGGGCTTGTGAAAAATGAGTACCTTGTATTTGATGAAATGATAAACAAGTTCATAGATGGTGCTAGAATTGACGATATTGTCTGGGACTATATTGCAAAGAGCAGTCTTATGATAGACCTTAAAATTGCAAGGGACTATTCAAAGGAAATGAAGGACTACAAGTACCATGCACTCGATTTTGAGGTGTTCAAGCATGACTGGCTTGTGGTTGTAAAGGAGCTTAAAATAAATGACAAAAGCCAGTTTGAAATTGTAAAGGAATTTAAGATTGTAAATGACCCAAAGGCACTTGTTGAGCTTTCAAAGGATATGGAAATTGTTGTGGGATTCAATAACAAGTTTTATGATAACCATGTTCTTAACGCAATTATATATTCCCATGAGTTTGCAAAGGAAAAAGTTGACTTGGGGCAGCCGTTCCCGTTTACATATACTCAGAAAAAGCGTCTTGAATATTACGAGAATGACGGAAGCAATGCGGACGAGGAAGAGGACTTTGGTGAGTCCATAAAGTATTTCAAGGCTGACGATATTGAAAGCTATGACATACTTGACAGGCTTGCTGACATTGATAATTTCTTTCAGGGCTCAAGCGGGCTTTTCCAGCTTTCTAACGCAATGATTTCGAGGGACGAGTCAATCTTTACTGGTGAGCGTATAAAATGGAGTCCGTATCTTTACCTTGACACAAGGAACGAGCTTGCGTTAGGAGTTTCCCTTAAGAAGATTGAGGCAAACCTTGGGCTTGACATAAGGGAGTCCACTGTGCCTTTTACAATTGACCGAAAACTTACAGAAAAGGAAATTGAAGAGGTACTTTTCTACTGTAACCATGACGTTACAACAACTATTGAAGTGCTTAACTTAAGATTTGTGTATTTCAAGTCCCTGTTTGAGCTCTGCGAAATGTTTGAGCTTAACGACAGGGGAGTTACAAAGACAAGGGCTGCACTTACTGCTGAAATACTGGGCTGCCGTAAAAAGATTATAAGATATGACAGGCTGTCTTTTGGATATATAGATTTTCTTAAGCAACACTCTTCCAAGGAGACAAAAGAGAGATACTCTGAAATATACGGAAACTATTCGGACAATGAAAACAGGATAAAGCTGTTTAACGACATAATTGCCTTTTACAGAAAAATTGAGTCAATGTTCCTTACACGTAAGAAGCAGTTCTCATTCAAGGTGCAGAACTACAAGAACGCACGTGAGGAAATGACGAGGCTTAATGAGGAGTTCAGGCTTCTTGTTTCAGAATATGAGAAAATGGCTCTTACTGTCGATATAGCTGGTGTTGAGCATAAGCTTAAGTTCGGGGGTATTCACGGTGCAATACCTAACTATATTGGACACGGGACATTTCTTTCGCTTGACGTTACAAGCTACTATCCATACTTAATGGTAAACAATAACTGGGTTACAAGAAATACAATGTTCCCAGAACGTGTAATAAGGATAATAAATAGGCGTGTTGAATTAAAAAGAGTTAAAGACCCTCAGCAGCAGATACTTAAGATTGTCATAAACTCTCTTTATGGGGTGCTTAAGGCTGAAACATCTGCCGTATGTGACGCAGTTCTTTCAAACAATGTCTGTGTAAACGGACAGCTTGCACTTGCAAACCTTGTATTAAGGCTCTCTCACGTATCAACTCTTATACAGAGCAATACAGACGGTATAATAATAGAGACAAGCCCTGACAAGATGGATGAGATACGGGAAATATACCATGCTTGGGAAAAGGATTTCAACTTCAATCTTGAAGAGGACGAAATTACTGACATCTACCAGCGTGACGTAAACAACTACCTTGTTAAGTTTAAAAATGGTGAAATAAAGGCTAAAGGGCGTTACTCAAATATCAAGAAGATTAATTTTGAAAAAAATGACAAGCGTTGCATTGACCTTTCAGTAAAGGCTAAGTTTGAACATCTGTGCGAAGTGATGAATACTGACAATGGAAGCCGTGTGAAATACATGCCTTGGGAACTTAAGGACAATGTGAAATTTGACTACAGGAGCTTTCTTATGAACCTTGCATACAGGGAGCTTACTGCATTTCAGATTTTATGCGTACAGGGAAGCACTTTTGACTCAATGATTCATAATCTATATCTTTATCCTGACGCAACAGACGAAGAAAAGGCTTATATTCAGAAGATAATTGACAGTCCTGAATTTGTAAGGCGATACCGTGAGCCTGAAGACTCTCCTTATGAAACAATTGAATACAGGCTTCAGAAGGTGAACCGTGGAATAATGACTAAAAAACGTATGTACGGACAGGTATATAAGCTAAAGGCTGGCGTGATTGAAGGCAAGAGGGACTATACTCTTGATGAGAATGGAAAGCCTGTGATAAATTCACTTGGGGAGTTTGTATATAATTCTTATTCAGCGTCCCTTATCCCAGATATATCTAAGAATGTAATGATTTTAAACGACGATGTGAGAAACTTTACAAAGGAGCAGGTTGATGAGCTTGAAATAGACTTTGACTACTATGTGAACCTAGTAAGCAAGAATGACATATTAAATTCAGGGGTGCTTATAACTTCAAGGGACATAAAGAAATATCCTGAAATATGGGAACTTCATTCAGACACTACAACCACTACAGTTGCAAAGAGCATTATAATTTCAGAACGTCAAATACGTAAACGTTTTGATGAGTCTACAAAAATAATACTTTCAGACATAAAATCCATACGTACAAAGATTAACAAGATGTACAATACGGCAAGTATTGAGAATATAGGCGTTGACGGAATATCAGAAAATATTGAGGATATTAGGTACGACATAGAGCGTTTCAAGGGCACTTACTTAAATGATTTTGAAACTTTAAGGGGCAATATTGAAAAGCTATATGCCAGCGGAAAATATTTGGCAATACCAGAAACAATATCTGACTCTGTGGAAACGGCAAGAAACAGAATTGACGAGCTTAACAGCTCTTTGTATAAACTTCTTTTGACGTGCGATACTTTTAAGCCTGTGAAGGTTCTTCTGGACATTGACTTGAAGATGGAAGAGTTTATGAAAGAAGTTGTGATACTTTCAGAAACAGAGGATTCAAAGGAGCGTAAGGCTCAGAACAAGAAAGTGTATGAAATGTTCAAGGGCATAAAGGAAATAATTTCAAAACATGTCAAGGAAATTGAAACATTTAAGAAAGATTTTATGAAAAATGACAAGGACAGGTTAAATATTTCAAATGAAATAAAGGAAATAAAGGAACTTGCTCAAACTTCATTTCTTGGAGATTCTGACGTTATCAATGAAATGTTTGAAAACTCTCTTCTTGTTAAAGGACTTTTTTCTTCTGACATAGGTGCTTTGATGTTTCTTAACATAAATATTTCAGATGTGGTATAATTAATATAAGTCAATCTTAAGTTATTTCATGATAATTTAAGGTTGACTTGATTTATTTTATATGGTATAATCAATTAAAAAAGAAGAATTAAAAAAGGAAAAATTAAATTTAATGTGAACATTTATTTTATGAAAGGAGTGCAAAAACAGTTATTAAAAATATATTTAAACATATAAAAACATATAGAAAGGTGGTGGAAGATGTATAAAGCAATAAAGATAGAAATAAAATTAACAGAAGAACAAAAGATACAAGTAAATAAAACTATTGGAGTTGAAAGATTTATATATAATGAATATATTAAATATAATCAAGAACAATATAAACTAAACAATAATTTTATAAGTGCTTTTGATTTTTCTAAATATATTAATAATATATATCTTCCTAATAACCCTGATAAAAAATGGATAAAAGATGTATCTTCAAAATCAGTTAAACAAGCGATGATTTGTGGAGAAAAGGCTTTTAAAAACTTTTTTAAGGGCTTAAGTTCTTTTCCAGTTTTTAAGAAAAAAGGTAAAAAGGAATTAGGTGCTTATTTTGTTAAGAATAATAAAAAAGATTTTGAATTTTACAGACATAAAATAAAGATACCTACATTAAAATATGTAAAACTTAAAGAATATGGATATATACCTAACAATGCTAATATAAAGAGTGGTACTATATCTAAAATAGCTGATAGATACTTCTTATCACTTGTCATAAAAAGCGAAGATACTATAAAAGTAACTAATACAAATACAAAAGGCTTAGGAATAGATTTAGGAATTAAAGATACAGCTATATGTTCTAATGGAATGGTATTTAAAAATATAAATAAAACTAAGAAAGTACAGAAGATTAAAAAGAAACTTAAAAGGGAACATAGAAAGATGTCAAGAAGTATAGAATATTCTAAATTTAATAAGATAAAATTAAAAGAATGTAAAAATTTTAATAAGAAGAAATCAACAGTACAAAGATTGTTTTATAGGTTGAATTGTATTAGAGATGATTATAACAATAAGATGATAGATAAAATAACAAGAACCAAGTTAAAATATATTACTATTGAAGATTTAAAAGTTTCTAATATGATGAAAAACAGGCATTTGTCAAAAGCAATACAGGAACAGAATTTTTATAGTATAAGAACCAAACTTATAAACAAGTGCAGGGAGAGAAATATTGAACTAAGGTTAGTAGATACATTCTATCCAAGTTCCAAAACTTGTTCCTGTTGTGGCAATATAAAGAAAAATTTAAAATTAAATGACAGGATTTATAAATGTAATAATTGTGGTTTAGAAATAGATAGAGATTACAATGCAAGTATAAATCTTGAAAAATCAGAAATTTATAAAGTAATAGCATAGATATTTTAAAATAAAAAGAAAAGGAGTATGCTACAAATAGCAGATTAAAATATCTATATGTACCGATGGCTAGTCGGGAATTTACGACTGTGGAGAGCAGACAAGTTATGAGTAGATACTTTATGTATTGAAAATATGTTCATTGAAGCAGTAACACTCTAGTGTGTTAAATATGATTTAATACATTTTTAGTAGCAGCATTTTCTAATGGGAGTTAGTGGAAAATTCCTTAACATAGACGACAGCCTTTTAAAAATAAAGGAGCTGGTAAATAACACAAAAAGACCTCTTGGGAAAATGACAGACCTTCTTGAAATTGGGAATGAGCCCAATGATTATGCGTATGTTGTGCCAGAGGGATATATTGTGCTTGACTTTGATGTTGAGGATAACGAAAATCAGGGCGGACAATGGGAATATCTTAAGGAATATCAGAAACTTACAACATGGTTTAAAACTCCCCACGGAGTCCATTTATGGTTCAAGCTTCCAGCAAGCCTTAACAGGAAAGTTTCAAATTCCACTAACATAGTCCTTATGAACGGAATGTGCTGTGACGTGAAGGTTGGGGGAACTCAGAACATGGTGACAGTCCGCCAGAACAATGTCTACAGGAAATGCTATAATCCTCTTATGGTTATACCAGAGCTTCCTATGGCTCTTTACCCAAGCAAGATGAAGGGCGAGACTTACATGTCGATTGACGAGGGGCAGCGTAACATGTTTTTCTTTAAAACTATCAGCCGTATAGTTGAGTGCTTTACAAACTGGTTCAAGATACCGATTTCTGAAAAGCAGGTTGAGGATATTGTACGTACTACAAACAAATATATTTCAACGCCTATGACAGAGGATGAAATTCAGGCTGAAATAATTCCTATGATTGCAAGGGTGTTTGACAAGTCTGAAATTCAGAACAGTGCGAGAAAGGCAATATCAAGCCAGTCCGAGCTTTCTGATGACGGTGGGGACTACTACAATGACAAGGGAAAGCTTCAACTTCAGAAAGTTGCTGAATATATCGAGTCAAGGTATGACATATTCTACTACCGTGAGTCAATGTATCTGCATGAGAAGGGATATGAGGGAGTTACTTGGCTTATGGCTGACAGGAGCGAGCAGAACCATACAATAGGGCAGATTGTCTACAGAAGGCTTGGAATAGTTATAAAGATGTCAGACCAGAAAGACATTTATGACAAGCTCATATTTATGATTTCTGAAGACAATGACCTTGAAAACGATGTCGCAATGCCAATTGTAACAAAAAACGGTTACGTGATACGTCAGGATGGAAGTGTTGAACGTGATTTTTCTGTATTTTCGACAAACGTAGTGGACACATACTATCAGCCTGAAATAACAGAAAATGAGGATGTAACAAAGTTTCTTGACTTTATAACTGAAAAGAATGAGCAGACGTTAAATGTACTTAAGTTCATGCTTGGGCACTGCCTTGCAACTGTGAATGTTCCGCAGCTTGGGTACTTTCTTGTAGGACAGAAGGGTGCAAACGGTAAATCGACTCTTACTGAGGCAATATCAAGAATGCTTGGTGCAGACAATATAAATTCAAGCTCCCTTGAGCAGCTTGAGGAAGACTCGCACAAGTTTATAGCCGCTTCAAAGCTCGCAAACCTTGCCGACGACGTGGACGGAAGCTATATACAGAGTGCAAACATGTATAAGACATTTACTGCTGGCTCTAGCGTGTCTGTCAGGCAGCTGTACCATAACTCAATGGTTGTAAAGCCGTACTGCACTATGATTTCATCATGTAACATAATGCCGATATTTAAAGAAATATCAGGCGGGATGGACAGACGTATGGTTATAATACCATTTAAGAAGTCTGTACCTGAAAAGGAACGTGACCCGCACCTTATAGACAAGCTAAGCTCAGAAGACGCAAAGTCCGTATGGCTTAACATGGCTATCGAAGGGCTAAGATATATAAGGGCTAACAATGGAGTGCTTCCTGAATGTTCTGCGGTAGAAGTGGAAAATCTTCAATATAAGATTAAAAGGGACTCAGTTATGGGATTTCTTTATGACAAGTGCGAAATTGACATATCTAAAATTGACAATTCCAAACGTGAGGACACTGAGAAAATTATCACGGAAATGGTTCTTAAGCATGCTATTGACGTGCTGTATACAGACTATATCAAATACTGCTCTGATGAAGGGATTAAGACGGCAACGCACAAGAACTCTATGATTAACAAGATTCAGCAGACTTTTGGGCTTGATATACGAAGAGTCGGGGACAGGAAAGAATTTATAAGACATACTTAAAAGGAAAGGAAAAAAGATTTATATGGACTTTAACATACTGGATAAAAAACTGTTGCAGAACACACTTTTCAGAAAGTCGGATGTCGTTATTGACACTGGGAAGGAGACTGTTGTTGCTGACAGAAAAAACTACATAGGTGGGAGCGACATACCTGTTATAATGGGAATTGACAAGAGGTTTGAGACTGCATACGGGCTTGCACGTAAAAAGGCTGGAATTGACGAGTTCACATACAGCTCCAGCGTATTTGCTGAATATGGTGATTTGCTTGAGCCTAGAATAAGGGACTATGTAAACGGCTTATACGGTGCAAACTTCACGCCAGCCTGCCTGCTTGCCTCAAATTTCAGGGCAAATACTGACGGCTATGATGAAAATTTGAACGGCATACTTGAAATCAAGACAAATAACGGAAAGGACGACCAGTTTAAGAAATATGAGGTGCAAATGCTTTTCTACATGATATGCTACAGGAAAGACTACGGAATACTTGCACAGTACTCAAGAGGGGACGACCTTAAAGGGTTAATGTTTGACAAGAGCACTGCTTCAGGATTCAGGGAAAAGCTTCCAAGCGACTTTGAAAAGCCCTTTGATGAAAGCAGAATGACAATAACTTATGTTCCTTATAACAGGGAAAAGGCATATAATGTAATGAAATCTGTATGGGAATTTCTTGAGAAGGTTAAATATGTAAAAAGGGGAATTATTGAAAGCGAAACTGAATGGGACAGTTTTTCAGTTAAGGGTGAATTTAAAATTTAAAAGGATGGTGGAGATATGTTAGATAATCTTTACAGGAATATGGTAAAATGGAAGTGGCTGATAGCATTTGCTGTTGTCGCTGGAATCATGCTTATACCACTTAATACAGGAAAAAGTGGAAAAAATAAGTCATCTGGAGTTTCACAGCCAGAAGCAGTTCAGAGAACTGAGATAACTACAGGGGATGGAAAGTTTGATAATCTTTCAGACATTGTGCTGACAGATATAAACAGTGTTAAGACTCCTCTTACAAAAAAAGCTGTAAATAAAAGGACTCTTTTGATTTATGCTGCTGAGTGGTGTCCGCACTGCAAGAAGTTTTTACCTGTTGTGCAGAAGTTCTATGAGTCGGAAGGCAAAAAATATAATGTAATTGTTATATTTTCAGGAACTAGCGAGAAAAAGGCTGTTGAAGACTACGTGAAGGCTAACCGTTATACTTTTGACTGGTACTACGATAAAGACCTTTCAATTGCTGAAAGACTTTACATTCAGGCAATACCTTTTCCTGTAATACTGGAAAGGGAAGACGACAAGCTCTTTATGAAGTGGTATCTTCTTGAGCGTGAAAATGTTTCCAGCATTTCAAAGGCTATGGATAACTAAAAATTTACAGAAGAGGTATAAAAAATGGCAATAGACAAGAAAGAACTTTTAAAGAAGGTAAATCCTGTGGAGTATATGGAAAAGCACCTTGGAATTGAAGTTATAAAAAAAGGAAGCTCGTTGACTGCACTTAGCCCTTTTGCACCTGACAGGAATCCTTCTCTTTCAATAAAGCAGGTTGACAATGACAGGTGGATAATGACGGACTGGAGACTTCCGCCAGATGACAGAAGCAAGAATATAATTGACGTTACAATGGCTGTAACTGAGCTTCCATTCTATGAAGCTATGAAAAAGATAAATGAGGACTTGGGATTAAATCTTGATGTGAAATCTCCAGAAACACAGGCTTACCATAAGGAAGTTAGGCGTACAATGGAAATAAATCAGGAAGCTTTTAACTACTACCAGCAGAAAATGCAGGAATGTGATGATGGGCAGGAATATATGAAAAAGCGTGGATATTCACTTGACGAGTGCCAAAAATACGGGATAGGTTTCATGCCTCAGTTTGACAAGGGATTCATACCGCACATGGAAGACAAGGGATTTAAGGCAGAAGAGCTTGTAAAGGCAAGGCTTGTGAATGAGCGTGAAAATGGAGAGCTTTCTGCGAACTTTGGGGGACGTGTAATGTTTGCCTACAAAAATAAGAATGGAAACATTGTCGGATTTTCAGGGCGGAGCATTGAGCCTGACACAAAGGCAAAATATCTTAATACACCTACAATAAAGGGAGTATTTGAAAAAGGGAACATTATGTTTAACGAGGACAGGGCTTCGCAGGACAGGAAAAACAGAAGCGTGATTGTAACGGAAGGGTTCATGGACGCTCTTGCCTATCAGAAAATGATAGACAGTCTTGGACTTGAGAAAAGAAATGCCGCAGTTGCAGTAGGGACAGCTTCAATAACGGATGAGCAGGCAAAAAAGCTTTCATCCTACAGAAACGTTTTTCTTTCGCTTGACAACGACGAAGCAGGGAAAAGGGGAACTCTTGATTCAGTTAAGAAGTTAGTCAATACAGGTGCTGAAGTGTTTGTCAATGTAAATTCTGAAACAAAGGACTTTGACGAATTTTATCACAATAATATTGACAAGATGTCTTCCATTGAAGGTGTTAGGGACTATTTTGCTAATTCCCTCACTGCTTCAGAATACATTGCAAAAGAAATCAGTTCACGTGAGGACAGGCAAGGTTTTCAGGATTTCTGCAACTTTATAAAGGATATTGATGTTGAATACAGGCATGACTTTTTAAAGGACTTTAACCTTGAAAGGAAAATGAATAGCTGGGAGACAGGCATGCTTGCGGCAAGCCTTCAGATACCAGCTGACTATCTTCCTTTTATACTAGACCCAAAACATGTGCCAAAGGAGTTTGATGTTGAATTGCAGGAAAAGGAAGAGGACAGAATATTTAAGGAAGCTGGAACGGACGCAGTATATGATATTTCAGGAAAGAAAGATTTTTCATACGAGCTGTCAAACGGAGTAAAGTTCAGGGCTTCCTTTGAGGATGGAAAAATTTCAGAAAACAGAGGGCTTGTATTTTCAGAACCTAATGTTGACACGGCAAGCGTATTATCCGTTATGGAAAGAAGTCTTCCACAGGAAGCTGACATATCATTAGTTTTAGGCGGAAAGTTTGACTACATTATTCATAAGGACAGCCTTACAGCAATAGACAGGACTAACAACAGCAACATTGCAACATTCTCGACAGACAAGTTTTCTAACGCATTTGAGATGATGAAGTCTGCAAACGGAAACCTTTTTGAAATAGCAGAAACCTTAAAGGAGCTTAATGTGAATGTTGGCAAGGTTGAAATTGACTCGCCTGACTTCAAAGGGAATGTGAAACAGCTTTCAAATATGATTTCTGAAAAGCTTGGGTATGATGTTACAGTTGAAGTCAATGGAATAACATCTGGAAATACAGATTCAAAGGATGAAAACTTTGACATTAAATAAATTTATATGGTATAATTAGTAATAAATATTTTAAGGAAAGGGGCTTTTTGATATGCCAAAAGTGAAACCGCTTATTGAAAGGAAAAGGGCTCTTTATCCAAACGGGATAGAGGACAGTCTTATCAGGAAAGTTATAAAACTATATGAAAAGCATGAGCTTAAGGATGTTGCCGAGAAAGTTGGGATAAGTCTTAACACTGCACGATATATTGTGTTCAAGCTAAGTCCCAACAAGTGTACAAAAAAATATAAGCCAGTTACAATAACAAAGGAAGAGCTTGAGGAATTTATGCAAAGGGGCACTAAATGGAAACATTTGATAAAGCGTTTTGGCATGTCCAAGAAGCTGATTTCAAATTTTTTCATAAGGACTTACGGCACTCAGTACCTAGGACGTGTAAAGTACAAGCTTGGAATTGAGGACATAATTGTGGGAGTTCCTTTTGAGAAATGGGAAGATGACTACATTATAAAGAACTATGAACAGCTTGGGGCAACACAGGTTGCACGTGACTTGGGACGGACTGCCGAGAGCGTATATGCAAGATACCTTCGTGTAATTGGCGTAAAGAATCTTGCAGAAAAGAATAATGCTGAATAATAAAAGTTTTCAAATTGTAACTAAGAAGGGATGATTTTGTTATGGAATTATTTGAAAAAGAGCAATATATTTTAAAAATAGAAAAAAACAATATTACACTGAGTATAAAAGATACCTCAAATGAAATATCATTTCATACAGAAAAGGAATATTATTTGGAGAGTGAAAAAATATCTCAAATAAAGAAAAGTTTTGAAGAAATTTGTGATAAAAACACAATGGATAAAAAATCCTTTAAATCATTTGCAGATGTATCACAGGCAGTAGCTTTGGAATTAACGGGAGATATTGAAAGAGCTGATATTAAATTATCAGAAAAATTTTCCGACAGCAATTCCTTTGCAGACAATTATAATTATATAAAAAATTTATACAATGACATTAAATATGAGCGTTTAATTGCAGCACCTGAAAATAAGAATATACCTGTTATAACAAATATAAGAAATGATTCTGAAGAAAAAAACCTAACACAGTTTAAACTTTTATCAGGAAACAATAAATTAAAATGTGTTTATGATAACGATTTGTCAAAAGGTTCGTATAACATGTTTGGAAATGTATCTAAAAACGAATTTGAAGAATTTTCAAAAACGATTGAAGCTATTGACAGCAACATACTTAAAAACACTAAAGAAATTAATTTTTATCCGAGAAATCAAGATGAACTCAAAGTTTCCGTTAAAGAACTTCCTGATGTTGGTGGATATACAGGCTCAGTTGAAATAAAAAAATATATAAATACATCACAGCCTAATTTGAAAATAGAGAATTTTTTGAAAAGGCTTCTGCCTCAAACAATACTGGATGGACAAATGTTGAATTGTCAGCAGGGCATGTAGTGGACTTTAATAACTTGGGAAAAACTTTTGGAAGTCTTATGAATACCGCTGACAAATCATCCGTTAATTGTGAAATTAATATGAAATGTGAAAACGAAGATTTTAAAATGTCATTTAATTCGCAATTTGAAAAACTCTCAATTAAAAATGGAAATGATATTCTTGATTTTGAGGGAAGCTACAAAAGTACATCTGAAAAGGATATGTCTGTTATTACAAAAGAGCTTCAAGATAACGGAGAAATTGAAAATATTATCAAAAATATATCTGAAAATTTTGATAATATAAAGACATATTCGTGTAAATTAAACAATAATGATATAACAAAAGAAATTGATACATATAAAAATGTAAATAATGAAATTAAACTATAAATAATCTATAAGAAAGTAGTGATAATATGGGAAAGACATTAATAATTGCTGAAAAATCCAGCCTTGCGGAAAACATCGCAAAGGGTATGAGTATTCCATATAGACATGGAAGATATGAAAATGACAGATATGTTATACTTCCATGCCGTGGACACTTGTATACAAATTGTGACGCACAAGAATATCCTCAGTACAAGGATATAAAAGGATGGGCTGGCTATTCCCTTCCAATTGTGCCAAATCCGTTCAGGATGAAAAAAGTTAAAGGTACGGAAAACTATACAAAGAATATAAAGGCTGCACTTGATGACAAAAATATTACTGATATAATTCACTGGTGCGACCCCGACAGGGAAGGGCAGCTTATTGCTGATGAAGTTCTGATTGAGCTTAAGAACAACAAGAAAGTAATGCGAGCTTGGCATGACGATGAGAGCGAGGAGTCAATACAGAAGGCATTTAAGAACTTAAAGCCTAATGAGGAATATAAGAAAATATATGAGGAAGCACGTGCAAGAAGCGAAATTGACTGGCTGATTGGAATAAATGCCACAATACTGGCAAGTGTGAAGGCTGGAATAACAGTACATCTTGGACGTGTGCAGACTCCAATTATACAGTACATATACGACAGGGATATGGAAATAGAGAACTTTGTCCCTGAGCCTTACTGGGTTGCAAAGAATGAAAAGAATGTTCCGCTTGAGCTTCCTACAAAGTTCAACAGTGAAGCAGAATGTCTTGAAATGTGCAATAAGCTTAACAATAAAAAGGCTGTTGTTGAAGACGTTACCAAAAAGGAAAGTGTTGTAAAGCCCCCTTTAATGTTTTCATTGCCAAGCCTTCAAAAACTTATGAACACAAGATTTTCTTGGAGTCCCGACAAGACTTTCAATGTAACGCAGTCAGTATATGACAAGGCGTTCATATCCTATGTAAGGGCAGATTCAGATTATCTTGCCACAAAAGAACGTCCTCTTGTTGAAAAAACAGTTAAAATGCTTAACGACCCACGTATCAAGTTCAATCCAAACGCTGATACATTTAATGACAAGAAACTAAATGTCCATACGGCACATCACTTGACTACTACATTTCCAAAAGCTGGAGATTTGACGAAGGATGAGGAAATAATATACAACACAATCGTAAACAGGCTTAAATGCCAGTTTTCAATAGAGGATAGGGTTGTGTCAACTAGGACGATGAAAATAAGCGTTGGAGATACGCAGTTCAAGCTGAGTGGAAAAACTGTGGTAACAGAAGGCTGGGGTCAGTTTGAACCAGTAACTTTAAGTGACAATCTGCCTGACTTGAAAAAAGGCGATTCATTTGATGTTGAGTTTAAAGTTGAAAAACGTATGACAACTCCGCCGCCAAAGATAACTGTAAATGCACTAATTAACTGGTGTCTAGCACCATTCAAGGACTGGGGTACTGATGATACAGAATTTGAGATTACGGACGAGGAACTAAACCAGATGAAAAAAGGTGTAACTATTGGAACTACTGCCACACGTGACGCAATAATACAAAAAATAATAAAGGCTGGATATATCTCACTTAAAGGCAAGACCTATTCAGTAACTGCCGATGGAAAAAGGGTTATTGAAATAAAGAACAAGCTGAACGTGAAAGTCAATGCAGAAGACACAATACAGGCTGAGCAGTGGCTTACAAAGATAGGGAATGGAGAGCTTTCAAGACAGGAAGTAATACAGCTTGTAATTAAAAGGCTCGAAGATATGATAAGCCTTGGAAATACAGCAGACATTGAAAAAGTTGAGGGCGGACGAAATGCAAAGAACATTGTTGCTGGATGTAAATGCCCTCTATGTGGAAAGGCTGTCATTGAATTTCCAAACTCCTTCTCATGTGTTGACAACTACCCGTCTAAAAAATGTGATTTTTCCGTATGGAAAGAGCCAAAGTATAATAACGGGTATAAATTGACAAAGACTGACATAAAGGCTCTTCTTTCAGGAAAGACTATAGTAATGCCAGCACTTTCAAAGGAAGGAAAAGTATTCTGGGCAAACTACAGTCTTTATCAGAACGGCAAATGGTGGAACTTTAAGCGTGAATCGTATGCTGAACCGCCTAAGAAAAAGACAGCCGCTAAAAAGGCAGCTTCCAAAAAATAATGAACTATGCAAGGTACGGCGTACATCAGCCGTATTTTTTGTTATAAATAGAAAGATGTGCTATAATAGATATACTGAAATGAAAGGAAATGGATAAGAAATGGCAAGAACTATTACATTGGAACGTACAGAAAACAGGGAAGGATTTCCAAACATATATTTCAGGGATTCTGAAAACCCACGTGTTGAAATGAGATTTGAGTTTCACAGGTTCTTCATGGCGGAAAAGTATCTTGACACAAAGACTTTCACGCTTGGAAAAAATGAGCCAGTTTCAAACATATTTGAAAAGGCTGGGGACATTGACAAGAACTTTGTGCGTGGGGTATGGCTTAAAGTGCCTGAAAATGTGTCATTGAAGGAGGCAATTGAGAAGTTTACTACAAAAGGGATAGAATTTGTAAAAATAGAAAGACCTGAACGGGACAACCCCGACAAGAAATGGCAGTACCTTTTTAACCATACAAGCGATGTGCTGCTGATTGACATAAACGGCGAACGTTTTACAGAAATATTCAGGCTTCCTGAAAGAACTGATGAGCAGAAGCTGGCAGTAAGGGAGTTTGCTGAAGCACTTAGCCCATTTTCTCAGGAAAACATAAATCTCTACAAGGAAAGATGGACACAGTACACAGCAAAGAACCTTTACGACGAGGAGCTTGGAAGAAAGTATCACCCTGTAATAGATGAAGGGATTAACAGCATGACGACATCAATTGAATATAATCCTGACACACAGCTTATAAGTGCAGAGATTGCTCAGGTTGAAAGACCCTTTAAGAAATCTATATTATACGACAAGGACAAGACAGAAAGGGTAACAATTGTTATGGATGGCTCATACGATACAAGAAGGCTTGAATTTGTCCAGAGCTGCCATACACAGAAGCTGGAAGGTGTTCTTGCAAATGCAGAGCTTACGCTTGCAGACCATAAGAGTGCCGACAGGGACGCACAATATCCGATACAGCGTCTGGTAGGAAAGTGCATGAAGTTTGACAGGCTTCTTGAGCTTGGAGAGTGTGTAAACGGATTCAGACCATGCGGAGAGGAAGTGTCTCTGACTGCTGAATATGGGAGCACAAAGTATATGCTTGATGTGCTTAAAGACCATAATGACAACACTTTCTACAGATACACTCTTGAGTCGGGATTTGATTCAGTGAGCTATGACTCAGTATATGGAATTGAAGTGGACTTGGCAAATGAAAAGAGGACACACCTTATTTCAGACTTGGCAAACGTTATGAAAAAGTTTGACGGCACTCAAATGGAGCTGACCCCTGAAGAGTGGAAAGTGTATGAGGCTGAAAGGGATATTTTGTTAAATGGAGAAAGAATAGACCATAAGAAGATTTATAAAGAACTTTCCATTCCATTTTAGAACTAAAATAAATAATTAAAAGGAGAAATTGCTATGGAAGTTAGAAATATACATATAGGACACGCATACGCAAATGAAGTTACAATTTCAGATGACAACGGTGCTGAAGTTATGTACAGATTTTTTGACAAGGAAAAAGCTGAACGTTTTTCAAAGATTGAAAACATTGGGAATGCACGGGACGGAGAAGACATTGGAGCTCTTGTTGGGGAAAAGGACGACATTAAGGACATAAAGATGAGAATACCGTCAACAATGTCGCTTACAGAAGCTCTTCAAACCTATGTTTCTGAAGGAACTGAGACTGTAGGGATTAAAAGATACGACCATAAGGAAAATAGGACTTATGATTTTGATTTTAGTGCAAACTCTGGAATGTTTCATATCAAGAGAGACGGCAAGGAAATAACAGATAACATAAATTTTGACACATTGCTTGACACAAGCAGCGAAAACCGTGGAAAAGACAGAAGTGAAGACGCAATGAAAATAAGGGAATTTGTGCAGGCACTTTCAAGCCAAAAAAAAATTACAATGGGCACTTCCATTGCAAACAATTTTCTTGAAAAGCTCACAAAGGACAAATATACTATGATATATGACCCTGTTGTAAGTACTGATGAAAAGTGCTTTGTAAACAATGTCTTACGTAATGACAGGAATGTCGAAGTGACACTTACTGATTTTGATAGAACAGACGGAGCACTTACTCTCAGCGAAAACTCAGTTACTATTGCAATGTCCGATGTTGACGCTTCAAGTGATACCTTAAATTTTTTAATGCAGACTCATAATTCAGATTCTGGAATGACGGCAAGATATGCAAACTTTGTTAATCAGGACGCAAAAATAGATTTTGTTGCTGTCAGTTGCGAAGACTTTGAAAAAGGGCTTGATATTGTAAATTCAATAAATTCCTTCAGGAGTGACCCAATATCATTTGAAATAAAGACTGAGCATGGAGACGGAGTCAATTATGCCTATGATAATGACACAAAAACTTACAGGACAGAATATAAGAGCGAGACCTTGGAGTATGTTAAGGGAGAAGCTGTATACTCGGATGTTGAGAGTTATCCTGAAACGCTTTCAAGCACAATGGTGGACTATGTGGAAACACTTTACAATCAGGACAACCAGTTTATGAAAATTGATGAGGACGACCTTTTAACAGTACGAAGTCAAGTTCCTGCACCCCTTGAACAATCAAAGTCTGTTGACTCTCAGAAAAATGATATTGACTTGGCTTAAAGTTTATGATATAATCACACTGGGAACATTGAAAATAAGTTTCTTAAATTTAATTCAGAAAAGGTGTGATGAAAAATGGCTAAATGTCCAGTATGCGGCGGAGAGCTTGTTGAAAATGACAGGACAATCCAGTGCGAACATGCGTTTCCAGAAAAGAAATGCGACTTTACATTATGGAAGGAAAATACCAAGAACTGGTATGGCGTGGACTTAACTATGGAACTTGTTGACAAGATTCTGGGCGGAGAGGAAATTGAACTTACAAGAACCTCAAAAGCTGGAAATGAGTATACGGGAATGTATACAATCGCAAAGAACGACAAAGGTTTCTGGGGACTAGATATGACAGGCTACGCGAATAAGGATAAGAAATAGAATTATAAAAAGCAGCTTTTTAAGATAAGCCTTTGTAAAAGGGCTTATTTTTTTTATAAATTTTATTGACACAGTTTATAATATATGGTATAATAAATTATAGAAAAATGGAAATGGAAGGAGAGTTTTTTAATGGAAGAATACAGAATGAAAGATAAACTTGTAACAGTAGTTGCAATTGATACTGACGGATTAAAAGCTGAAAATGATATACTTTGCGTATCTGCAAAAAAGTTTAAAATTATAAGAAGCGAGGACGAATATAAACTTGAACTTATTGACGTGTTCGAGAGATACTATGTCCCTGATGGAGACCTTAACATAGAGTCTCAGAAATATCATAAATGGGAAAAAAGGGAGCTTATAAAGCGTGCGTCTTCTCAAGCAAGGCAGAAATTTGATAAGAATGAGTGCACAGAGCTTCTTACATTTACCAAAGGAAGCCTTATTGTAACAAATTCAAAGGACTTCCTGCGTAAAATGATTTGGCAGTACACTAGCCACTCTCAGGCAAAAAAAATAAAGTCAAACAGGGTACTTGGACTTGTAGAGGACACAAAGCCTATAATAAAGAAGGAAGGGCAGTTTGGGATAATTAACCCGAACATATATGACATAATGGACTACTATGCCGTAGTTTACGAGGAAAATCAAGTAATGAACGCCCATTTCAAGATGGAGCTTACAGCAGAAGTATTTACTGCAATGCTTGCATGGGAGCAGGAACTTGTAAAGATAAGGTTTGCTAATACAATCAATCTTATAAACGTGCTTGCAATAGAAAACTGGGAGTTTGAGTTCAAATATGGAGAGGACGCTCTTAAGAAAAAGATATATAAGGAGATGATACCCCCTTGTATATGGGACGCTGTAAAGAAATGCCCTGAACATTTTTCAAGGATTGGCGTATCACATATTCCGTTGCGAATGCTTGGAATAAAGAAAGGCTACAAGTCAAGCCTTAACGGGCTTTCCAACGCACTATCAGCACTTGTCTTCAAGGTTAAGGGGGTATATTTCTTTGTAAGGTGCGACAATGGAAAACTTATTGGTATATCTGAAAGAAAGCTTGACCTTAATGTTGGCTATTCAGGGGAAGATGTTATTTTTACTGACAGCGTTACAGAATATATAAAAGGCATATATAATTATGAAAACATAAGATTTGTGCCATTTTCATTGATATAATAAAAGTTTATATAGCATATCTTTAACAGGATATGCTATAATTGTCTTGAAATAATATATTATTAATGAAAGGACTGATATACAATGGCAGATAAGATGTTTGACGAATTTGAAAATGGACGCTTGAAGGCTGAGGAAATACGTGGGCTTACAGAAGGCGAATGCAATAACATCACAATTACTGACAAGGTGCGTGAAGTTACGTACGAGGTTGAATGTGAGGCTACATTGGATGACCTTAGAGCAAGTCTTGAAACAAATGACGGAACTCTCTTTGGTAAAAAGGATGGAATGGAAAATATTACCCCAACAGAAATGATGAAGGAGCTTCAGGACATATCAAAAAGTCCATCTGAGATAAGAGTTGAGGCGTACGCAAAGACTCTTGAGTCTGTTGTGCAGAGGCTTCCTGAAGACTGCTCCTTTCTTTATAAGGACACGTATGACGACACTGTCTACCAGTTTGACGGATATGATTCAAGCTACACAGGTGCTTACGGAACAATTTCAATAAGCCTTACTGGAGATGTGGACGCTTCGCTTTCAGATGATATTGAGGAATCTGAAATATCAGACATGTTTGACGAAGCTATAAGAATGAATGAGACAATGTCTGAACATGGTTTTGGAAACAACTTCTCATCTGAGCTTGAATCTGAAAAGACAAGGATGATTGACGAGCTTGAAGCCAACAATGACAGCCGTGAGTATGGGGACTATGGGGACTATTAAAAAAGTTGTTGACATTTGTTAAAAGATATGATATAATAAGTTATACAGAATATGAAAGTATTCTGGAATTTATAAAATCATTACATTATTACGCCTAATGGGAGTCCATTCTCCCATTTATGTTCCCATAGTTCAACGGAGAGAACACAGGTTTCCTAAACCTATAATGCAGGTTCGATTCCTGCTGGGAACGCCATCATGCAGGCGTAGCATAACTGGAGAATGCTTCTGGCTACGAACCAGAGGATTGCAGGTTCAAATCCTGCCGCCTGTGCCATTATTATACTACCCCAATATCGAAGGGGGCTAAAACATTTTTTTCTAGTAAAACTATCCGAACAAGCTGAGCTGATATTAAAGTTCAGCTGTTTTTTTGAAAACGTTTGTTGACAAAAATGTAAATAATTGCTATAATCAGGATATAATAATATAAAAGAAAGGGTTGGAAAAGCCATGAGAAATATAACAAGAGTTCTTATGATGACAGGGCTTGCCGCACTTGAAGTGATATATGCTGTTGCGAATACAGGGAGCATTTTCATGGTGCTTGGTCTTGTCGCTTCAGTAATGTGGGGAAGCGTTACACATGACTGGCAGTATACAAGATATATGCTAGCTCCCACAATAAGCCTTCTGCTAGGCGGAAAGCTGGTATACGAGGCTGGAACTAGGTTTATTGGGCTATCCTGCGAAACAGTATTCGATGAGGAAGCGGAAAACAGAAAGGCTATGGAAGACTATGCAAGAATGTTTGCAAGACAGGAAAGAAGGCATTTTAAAAATACATACAACAACACGTATTCTCAGTCAGACAAGCCTCAGTTTGACACTGACAGAATACTTGGGCTTCAGGAAAGCCTTAAGGTTATGGGAATTGCTACAAATATAAAAATAAGTGAAGAGCTTATAAAAAAATCTTACAGAAGCAAAGCCCGAAAGCTTCATCCAGACATGAATGCTGGAAGGGACACTACAAAGGATATGCAGAAGCTAAATGAGGCAAAGGAACTTCTTGAGAATGACTTTGCATACTGGAATAAATATATAGGGGACGTGGTTTAAATGAAAATACTTGACTTAGGGTACATCCAGTACTTCAAGTATCTGACTCTTACAACAATTATAGCTGTAATTGGACTTATAGCACTTCTGGGAGTGCCTATAGGAAGTTTTACCGTAATAGGCTCTATTATAGGTGTTGTATATATCTTCGTAAGGAAGAGCCTTGACACAAAGATTGCACTTAAGGAACTGAGAAGACGGATATATCAGCTTCCTGTTGTAAGGGACAACGAGTTTATATGGAACAGACATCAGAATATGGGGATATTTTTTGTCGATAGACAGAGGGACGTATTCTGGTACTGCGGAACTCAGAGCAGGTTTGACGTAATCGCCATGCCATTAGACGATGTTATTATACGTGAGTCGTTTGACAGGATAATAATTGAACATGATGGATGGGGAACTGAGCTTGTTGTATTTAAAATTTAGTTGACTTAATTTAATATATATGGTATAATAAGAATATAAAATAAAAAAGAAGAAAGGATATTAAAATAATGGACATTATTAAAAGAATTGACGAACTGAAAAAACTTGTGGACGCTGACAAGTTTGACAAGAAATATGAGGGACAGAAAAAGACTGATGTTCTTGCTGGGCAGCATGTGATAAGTGCCTGTGAAGATATAAAGGAATTTGGGGATAAGATTATTGCAAAAGTTACATTTGGATATTCAGACCCAAAAACTGGAGTAAGCATGATTAGCGAAACAGTTATTATTGATAAGGATGTAGCTTTGAATGAAATAAAAGAGACAGCTCTTCTTTCATTAATTGGAAGTATAGACAGCTCAGCTGTAGCAAAATCCGAAATTTCTGATAAACAGGCTGATGTTGCAGAAGACGAAAAAGCTGATACAGAACCTGATAAAGAAAAAGAGCTTGAAAATAAAGAAGAAACTGCTGAAAAACAAGATAATATTCAAAAGACTGAACCTGCTTCTGAAAATTCAGAGGAAAGTTCTGTGGATAATGCTGTTCAATCAGAAGCTGAAAATACAGAAGATTCTGTAACAGAAGACAGTAAAGATTCCAGCAAGGAAGACGCTGAGGATGTTATAACTGGAAATGCTTCTGAAATATTTGAAAATAAAGAGCCTAGTGTAAAAAATCCATTAAATGAGGACTTTACTGAAAACAAGGCTGTGGATAAGAAAACTGAAGAAAAAGTTGAAGTTGCTGAAAACACGCAAGATACAAAAACAAGTATAAAAGCAGAAAATACAAAGCCTGCAAAAAAAGATGTTGATAAAACAGATACTGAAAAACAGAAAGACAATGCTGAAATTCCTGAATACAAACCAAAAACTTTAGACAAGATTCAAATTCAAGAAATTGAAGTGCTTGCAAAACATTTAGCTGAAAACAAGGATGACAGAAATGATGTTCTTAAGAAGTTCTTTGAAAGGCTTAATTTTCATAAGGGGCTTAAGAAGGAGTATGCAGATGAGATAAAAAATCTTCTAGCTGATGAGAGCCAAAGGCTTGCAAACAGATATGGGGAAGAAATATTAAATTTAATGTTTGACAAGGCATATAAATTAATAAGTCCTGAAACTGAAGGTGAAAATCTTCTGCTTAAGATAGACAGCCTGAAAATATTAGTGTGTGCAACAGCACTTGTAGTATGTGAAGCAGCACTTCACGAAATAATGGTATAACTGAAATGATTAAGGACAGGTGCTTAATAAAAACTGTCCTTATTATTTAGAAAGGAATAGTATTTTATGAAAATTGATTAAAAATATGGTCGCACATTTGTTGCTTTAGCTGTGAGTTAGACCATTGAGTATAATCAACATATATAGAAATATGTATGTAGGAGTAACAACTTAAAAAAGCTATATACTATATTCAGTAAATGGAGGTGAAATCAAATGGAAAAAGCATACAAGTTCAGATTTTATCCAACTAAAACTCAAATAGAAAAGTTAAATTGTACTTTTGGTTGTGTAAGATACATATATAATCATTTTTTAGGCTTAAAACAAGAGTTGTATAATAAAGAGAAAAAATCTATGTCATATAATCAATGTAGCAAAGCACTAACAGTTTTAAAGCAAGAGAAAGAATGGTTAAAAGATGTAGATAAATATTCTTTACAAAATTCTTTAAAGGATTTAGATAAGGCATATAAAAACTTTTTTAGAGGAAATGGCTATCCAAAGTTTAAATCTAAGAAAGATAATAGAAAATCATATAGAACCAGTTATACAAATAATAATATAGAGTTTTTAGATAAATGGATAAAAGTACCTAAGTTA
>ERZ773069.34-NODE-34-length-96770-cov-7.710655_pt1 | contig 96770 bp, 84 predicted proteins | sample MGYA00580619_ERZ773069 | MGnify/ENA primary metagenome ERZ773069 (study PRJEB29015, sample SAMEA2738007) | human oral metagenome | biome: human oral; feature: human-associated habitat; material: dental | place: China | collected 2108 ...
AGATAGTTTGAGAGTGATGTAAATTCAGATAGTATTCAAACCACGAAAGAAAGGAAAAAAATGAGTAGAGAGTTTGAGAGTGATGTAAATTCAGATAGTATTCAAACGCAAGCAGATCATGATGACATAGTTACATGGTTTGAGAGTAATATAAATTCAGATAGTATTCAAACAGAATTTCTTTTCAAAGGTAAATACTTGCAGTTTGAGAGTAATGTAAAATATAATATAAACATAAGTACTCTTATCCTAATTTTATATATTATTTTCTTTTTTCCAGCTAAGTGATATAATATATAAAATACTATTAACAATAGGAGTTGAGATTAATGAAAGCTATAAAATTTAATAATAAAAAACATTATAGTCCATTAGAAATTGTAATAATTATCGTACTAGGAATTATAATCTCTTTTCCAACTTTGGTTTTATTATCAATATTTTTAATATTCATGTTTACTGTAAGTCCTTTAATTACAATATTCTCAATAATTTTTATTATATTTAAAATACTTCGTATAAAAATCAGTAAAAGATATTAGTTTTAAAGAAAACTTTTTAGATTATTGTCAAATAATTACAGCTGAAATGATAACAGAGGATTGAAGCAAATACACAAAATTGGAAAAGTAGTTGAAAACTGAAAAAAGTGAGAAACAATGGCAGTAATATCAGAAAAAGAAATAGAATTCAATAAAAAAATTTACACCATTAAGAGTAATTATGTTTCAAAGTAAAATCTGATATATTTCAGTGACGAAAATTAAAAAAATTCTATTTTTTTGCAAGTAATAATATTTGTTTTTTAAATTCTTCATCTGAAATTTCACCATATGCACTTTTTCTTAAAATTTCAATTTCTTCTACAGAACATTTCCCACATGCAAGTTCAACGTTATATATTGCACTACTTAATCTTTTTTCTATTTCTGGATTTAATTTTCTCATTGTCATTCCTCCATAAAAATTGATATTATTTAATTATTATAACATATATTTAGGTTTTATATGAAAAATATAGGAATCTTTAGAAAAATAAAAAGTTGTTTGAATGATACAGCTAAAAAATATTTAGAAAAGAATTTTGAACGAAAAGAATTAAAAGTATATTTGTTTGAATCTTTATCAAAAATTTATTAGGTAAAAAGGGAGAAGAAATATGGATAAAAATTATGAAATAACACTGGAACAAGAAATAGCAAAAGAATTAGGTTGGGAAGTTATGGCAAATTTTAGAAGACTGGGAGATAATCTTGAAGAAAATTTGGTATTAAAAAAAATATATGAAAAAATAGGAAAAGAACTTAAAGTATTGTCAAATATGGATATTGAGAAAATAAAAGAATTTAAAATAAAATGTAAATTTGTAAATGAAATACTGGATAGTATTTAGCTTAGTTTGAATCAATAGCAGAAGAACATACAAAAAAACAGCCATAATCTATTCAAGTTAGAGCTGCTTTTCTATCATTTATTCAAATCCTAATAATTCTTATCCAGTAACCCCACTACGCTTCTAACTTCATCCATTTTTGCAGTGGCGATTGAACGGGCTTTTTCAGCACCCTTCTGAAGAATTTCATATACATAGTCCATATTATTTACAAGTTCTTCACGTTTTTCCCTGAATGGAGCGAAATAATCCATAAATTTATCAAGTAACTCAGTTTTTGCATGTCCATAACCAAAGTTTCCAGCCAGGAATTTCTGTTTAAGCTCTTCAGTTTCAGCTTCAGTAGCAAAAAGAGAATACAGTTTTGTAATGTTATTGTCAGGATTTTTAGGCTCTTCAAGAGGAGTAGAATCAGTAACAATACTCATAATCTGTTTTTTTAGTTCCTTTTTAGAAAAGAACATATTTATAACATTTCCATATGACTTACTCATTTTATCTCCGTCAGTTCCAGGAACGACAGCAACACTTTCCACAATTTTTTCCTTTGGAAGCTTGAAGACTTCCTTTCCATATGTTTCGTTAAATTTAATTGCAATGTCCCTTGTAATTTCCACGTGCTGTTTCTGATCTTTTCCAACAGGCACTATATCAGGATCGTACATAAGTATATCTGCAGCCATTAATATAGGATATGTGAATAATCCCATATTAGGCTTAATTCCCTTTGCAATCTTGTCTTTATACGAATGAGCCCTTTCAATAAGTCCCATTGGCGTAACATTTGCTAAAATCCATGCCAGTTCTGTATGTTCAGGAACATCTGACTGCAGGAACAGTGTAGATTTTTCCGGATCAAGACCCAGAGCAAGATAATCTAAAATAACTTCTATTGTATTTTGTTTTAAATTTTCACCATTAGGAGAAGATGTAAGAGCGTGATAGTTAGCAAGAAAGTAGAAACCTTCATACTGATCCTGAAGTTCCACAAACTGTTTTATTGCTCCAAAATAATTTCCTATATGCAGAATACCGCTAGGCTGAATACCTGATAAACTTCTCATTAAAACCTCCTTGTTTATTGTAAATATTGATAGGTAAATAATAACATATTATATACGATTTATCAAACATAATAACGGAAATTATAAAAAAAATCTGATATTGTAAAAAAATTATTTTTGGTTTATAATATAAATAACTAATCATATAAACGAAAAATAATAGGATTTTTTAATAAAAATTCCGATTACAAAATAAAGTGTGCGAAAGGGAGTTAACTATGATAAATGATGTTTATAACCTGTTTTTAAAAGTAGTTGAAACAGGTAGTATCTCAAAGGCTGCAAATGAATTATTCATTTCCCAGCCAGCGTTATCTCAGCAGCTGAAGAAGCTTGAAAAAGAGTTTAATGCAAAGTTGTTTACTCGAAGCAACAAAGGTATTGAACTGACAAAAGAAGGAAAAATCGTATATAAGTATTTTACAATGTTTGAGGAATGTCTGGATGAAATGCGGGAAGAAATAGAAGATGCAAAGAATAATTCGATGAAAATCAAAATATCTGCAGTATCTACAATATGTAATTATTCCCTTCCATGCGTCGTTTATCATTTGAAAAAGCATTATCCCAATGTTTCGGTGGAGCTGAACAGCAGGGAAAGCAGTTCTGTCATAGAGGAAGAACTTCTAAGGGAAAGATGTGATATAGGTTTTGTAACGGAAAATATTAATAGCAACGAAGCTTTATCAGGGAAAAAAATATTTGAAGAAAAAATTGTGCTCGTTGCATCAAATATTTTGGGTTCATTTCCTGATTCAATAAAAGTAAAGGATCTAAATAAATATGATCTTATAAAAATGTCAGGAGAAAATGAGGTCGTAAAAGTTGTAACAAAATTTATCAATAATTTTGAAAATTATAAATTTACATATAACCTGGAAAGTGTAGATGCAATAAAATCATGCATCATTAACGGATATGGAATGGCATTTCTGCCTTATTCTACAATAAAAAAAGAACTTTACCATAAGGAAGTAAAAATCGTAGATGTTGAGCAAGTTTCAATAACTCAGAATATAAGCATGATAAAAAGAAATTCCCATACAGGTGGGATGAAAAGGGTAATTTCCTATATGGAAAAATATATAAAGAAAATTATTTGCTAATGGTGATTTCCCACACACCATCTATGACTTCTTCTGAAGAGCATTTAAATTTATTTAAATTACAGTAATATTCAATATTTTCTACGGCAAGGTTGTGGTCTGTAACAAGAAGAATTTCCTCTCCTTCCATAATGAGGGAGTGTTTCTGCTTTAATTTAATTACAGGAATAGGACAGCTGTATCCAAGGCAATCTATTTTAATCATAACTTTTCCTTTCTAAAAATAAATTAAAAGACTATTTCTAAATTTATACGTTTATTATACTATATAAATTTGAAATAGTCTATTTTATATTAATAATATCCTATAATTAATATATATGGAATAAATGAAAAACAAATACTGTATTTGAAAATCGAATAAGAGAAATAAAAAGAGTTAATGATTATTCACATTTTTTATATATTGACAAATTAATTTTTCAGGGTAAACTATAATTGTTAACGGTAACATTATGAATGGGAGAAGTACAATGAAAAATATAACAATCAAGGATGTTGCAAAAGAATGTGGGGTTTCAACTCAAACTGTTTCCAGAGTTATAAATGAAAGCAGAAATGTCAGCGAAAAAACAAGGAAAATTGTAGAAGATAAAATCAAAGAATTGGGATATAAACCCAATTTATATGCAAAAAATTTAAGTACAAGAAAAATGAAAAATATACTGGTATCTGTTAGAAGAAATAAGGGGCATACTGCAACTATTTGGGCGAATATTCTTGTTAGTGAGATATTTGCCTATAACAAAAATAGAAATGTTTCAATATTTATGGAACAATATTATGATGACAAGGAATTGAAGAATTCTTTATTGAATACATCTAGCACTTTTATTGATGGTGCTATTATATTTTATGAAAAAGAAAACGATAAAAGAGTACACATTTTGAAAGAAGAAAAAATACCTTTTATTGTTGTTGGAAAAAGTTATTCAGAGGACAATGTATATGTATCAAATGATGATTTTAACTCGGTATTCAAAGCCACTGAATATCTTTTTAGAAAAAAAATTGAAAAAATAACTTTTATTACAGCAAATCCGACACCGATGAATATTGAAAGAAAAAATGGAATAATAGAAGCATATAAAAAAAATAATAAATCTATAGAAAATTTAAACATTGTTGAAAAAATGAATAATCAAAAGAAAATTTACAGGTTTGTAAAAGAAATGCATAATAAAAGAGTGCTTCCTGAAGCATTCTTTGTATCAGGAGATGAGAAAGCTATAGCTGTGTTAAAAGCTCTAAATGAGTTAAATATTATGATTCCAGATGAAATTTCAGTTTTAGGGCTTGATAATATTCCAATATCAGAATTTTTTTATCCAGCTTTGACAACTTTGGCATTAGACTACAAGAAAATATCAGAAAGAGTTTACGAAAAATTAATTAATATGATGAATGGAGTCGAAGAAAATTCTGAAGAAATTCCAGGAAAGATTATTGAAAGAAAAAGTGTAAAAAATAACTAATCAAAAAAGAAAGGAGGAAAAATCTTAAAGAAATTATTGTAACTTATATCTAAATAAAGGAGAGGATAAAATGAAAAGAAATTTTGTTGTTCTGTTATTTTTAAGTTTGTTTTTATTTATTATAGGTTGTGGAAGTAATAAAGAAGAAAAAAAAGATGGTAAGATTAAATTAGTATTTTATTACCCTGTCAATGTAGGAGGACCTGTTGCAAAACTTGTTGAACAGCTTACAAAAGATTTTAACGCGGAAAATCCTGATATAGAAGTTGAAGCCGTTTATACAGGAAATTACGATGATACTGTAACAAAAATTCAAACAGCAGCTCAAGGAGGAAATCCACCTGATTTATTTGTAAGTTTAGCTACTCAGAGATTTACAATGGCTTCAAGTGAAATGGCTATGCCTCTTGATGAATTAATAGCTGAAGATGGAGAAGAAGGAAAGAAATATATAAGTGATTTTTTAGAAAGTTTTATGGAAGATTCTTATGTTAATGGAAAAATATATTCAATTCCATTCCAAAGAAGTACAATGGTTTTATTTTACAATAAGGATGCATTTAAGGAAGCAGGATTAGATCCGGAAAAAGCTCCTGAAACATGGGAAGAATTAGTTGAAATGGCAAAAAAAGTTACTACTGATAAGAGAAAAGGAGTTGGAATAGCCTTAAATTCAGGTTCAGCTCAATGGGCTTTTACAGGATTTGCATTACAGAATAGTTCAGATGGAAAAAATCTTATGAGTGAAGATGGAAAAAAAGTATTTTTTAATACTCCTGAAAATATAGAAGCATTACAGTTCTGGATTGATTTACAGAAAAAAGATAAAGTTATGGCTGAAGGAATTATACAATGGACTGATTTACCTGCTCAATTTTTAGCAGGAGAAGTTGCTATGATTTATCATACAACTGGAAATTTATCTAACATAGCTAAAAATGCAAAATTTAATTATGGTGTTGCATTCCTTCCTGGACACAAAAGAAAAGGCGCTCCGACAGGAGGAGGAAATTTTTATATTTCTTCAGGAATATCAAAAGAAAAACAGAAGGCAGCATGGAAATTTATTAAATATCTGACAACAGCTGAAAGAGCGGCACAATGGAGTATAGATACAGGATATGTTCCAACAAGAAAAAGTGCATTTGAGACAGAAATAATGAAAAAATATTATGCTGAAAGACCTCAAGCAAAAGTGGCATATGAACAATTGAAATTTGCTAAACCTGAATTGACAACATATAATGCTGCAGAAATATGGAGAATATTAAATGACAATATTCAATCTGCAATAACAGGAGAAAAATCAGCTAAAGATGCCCTAGATAATGCACAGAAAGAAGCAACGGAAGTATTGAAAGATTTTAATTAGTGTTTTATTAATAAGGAGAAAGAATGAACATAAAATTAAGCAGAAAATTGAAAGAAAATATAACAGGTTTTCTTTTGTTGCTACCATCGTTAATATTTATGATGAGTTTTACAGTTTTACCAGTATTTAAGAGTTTTTATTTAAGTTTTACTAAATATAATCTTGGAATGAAATCTCCAAGGTGGATTGGTTTTGAAAATTATATGAGCTTATTTAAAAGTGAACTTTTCTGGAAAGTAATGTTTAATACAATATTCTTTTCAGTTATAACAGTTGTACCTTCCATGATTTTAGGTCTAACTCTGGCATTTCTGGTAAATCGTAAAAGCAGAGCAGTTGGTATCTTGAGGACAATATATTTTTATCCTGTAGTCATGCCAATGATAGCAGTGGCAAGTATATGGATGTTTATATACATGGGAAAAAATGGATTATTAGATCAGTGGTTGTCACATTTTGGAATAAAACCTTTAAATGTACTATCAAATAAGAATACTGTTCTTCCTTTTATGGCAATAATGTACGTATGGAAAGAATCAGGATATCTGATGATTTTCTTTTTAGCTGGCTTACAGGGGATATCAGAAGATTTACTTGAATCAGCAAGAATAGATGGAGCAGGATTCTGGGTAATGCTTAAAAATATTACATTGCCATTATTGAAACCAACGATGATATTTGTTTCAACTGTAGCATTGACAAATTGTTTTAAATTAGTCGACCATGTAGTTATAATGACAGAAGGAGCTCCAAATAATGCGAGTACTTTACTGTTGTATTATATTTATCAGCAAGGATTCACTAACTTTAACTATGGTAAATCTTCGGCTTTAACTGTAATAATGTTATTTTTACTTTTATTTGTTTCCCTGCCAAGATTTTTTAAACAGGATAGAGAAGCTTATTATAACTAACTCTCAGAAAATTTTATATTTACTGTGGGTAGATGTTATATCAAAATTAAGAATAGGAAGGTAAAAAATGAATATAATAAGAAAAGGAACAGATTCAGTAATTACAACAATAGCCTTTGTTATAGCTTTTATATGGTTGATTCCTTTAATATGGATGATAGGAACTGCTTTTACGGAACCATCTTTCAGTATGTCATTATTTCCTAAAACAGGATTTACATTAAAGAATATAGTATATGTATGGAATGCAGTCCCTTTTAAGACATATTATATAAATACTTTGATACTAGTTACAGTTACTTTTATAATTCAGATATTTACATCCACTATGGCAGCGTATGCTCTTGCTGTTATGGATTTAAAATGGGCAAAATATGTATTTATTGTAATATTTATGCAAATAATAATACCTAATGATGTATTAATAACACCTAATTTTATGACTTTGAAAGACTTGAACCTTATTAATACTAAACTGGGAATTATGGTTCCCTTTTTAGGTACAGCTTTTGGAATATTTTTATTAAGACAGCATTTTAAAACAATACCTAAATCTCTATCAGAAGCAGCAAGAATAGATGGAGCGAATACATGGCAGATAATATGGAAAATATATATGCCTTGTGCAAAACCGGCATATCTGTCATTTGGAGTAGTTTCAATAAGTTATCACTGGAATAATTATTTATGGCCATTGATTGTTACAAATTCAACACAAAATAGAACATTGACAGTAGGGCTGGCATTATTTGCAAAATCGAAGGAAGCTACTATGCAATGGGCAAACGTCAGTGCGGCAACTTTTATAATAATATTTCCACTAATAGTGATATTCTTTATTTTACAGAAAAGATTTATTAATAGCTTTATAAGCTCAGGAATAAAAGAATAGAGGTGAATTATATTGAAAAAATTAAAATTTTTAGGTATTGGTTCAGCTTTTTATCCACCATTTGATAATACGAGTGCATTTTTTACGCACAATGACGATTTTTATCTTATAGACTGTGGAGAAAGCGTTTTTAAGAAAATATGGGACTTAAAAGAAATGAAAGAAAGTAAAAATATATTTATATTGGTAACTCATTTCCACTGTGATCATGTGGGAAGTCTAGGTTCTTTAATATCATACCTATATTTAAAAATGAATAAAGTTCCTTATATAGTTCATCCTACGGAAAAAATAAAAGAATATTTAAAAGTAGTAGGAATAGAGGAAAATTTCTATATTTATAAAAATATGTTACCTGAAATTTCACAGATAAAAAATAATCATGTAGAAGTTAAACATGTGGATGATATGGTATGTTATGGATATGAAATAATTTTTCCTGAAGAAACAATATATTATAGTGGAGATGCTGTAGATATACCGGAAAAAATACTGAAAAAATATTTTGAAGGAGAAATAAAGGAAATATATCAGGATACATGTAGCTATAAAAGTAAAAATCCTTCTCATGGAAATATATTTGATTTGGAAGAAAAAATTTTACCTGAAAAAAGAAAAAGTGTATATTGCATACATCTAGATAGAGATTTTAGAAATAAAATAATTGAAAAAGGATTTTCGGTACCTGAAGTATTTGAATAAAAAATTTGTTGAAATATATGTATCAAAAATATACAGTATATTGTAATTAAATCAGAAATGAAAACACTATGTATATGAATAGGATAAGGTTGAAAAATGTTGAATCAAAAACAGCTTTACAAAAAAGATAAAAAAAGATAAAATAATAACGAGGACGGAGAATGTCATACCGTCGCCCTTCATGTATTTGAGGTAGGAGATATAGGGACTTGACACCTATCGGATTAATGTTAACATTTTAAAATAATTTAAGAGTAGTTTAACAACTGCTCTTTTTATTTGTAATACTAAGAGACATTAAACATCTAGATACAGAAAATAATAGAAATAAACAAAATTTGGGTAGTTATGGACTTCATAATTAAAATGAAACGGATAATTTAATATAATAGCCCAATCCAAAAATGGTTTGGACTAATGGTAATAAAAAAATAGGCTCATAAAAGCCTATAATACACTCCTAAGGGTATGAGGGTACTAATTAGTACAGAATTCTTTGAATCAGTAGAAAAACTACTAAAACAATAAGAAAAGTACGTATAGCACACCTCCTTATAAATGGTTGCGAGTTTTGGGAAACTCGCTTGAAAAAATTATAACAAAAAAGACTGAAGTAATCCAGTCTTTTTTATCCCAAATTTTATTTAACCATTTATAAGTACCCTTTTGGGGTCTACCTTAAGGTAATTCTATTATATCAGATTATTATATTTTATGCAAATCTCTTTTTGGAAAGCCTGAAAATAAACAGAATAAAAATATAATATTGAAAAATTACAATAAATAGGGTAAACTAAATAATAAAAAGAAAAATATTATAAATAAATATTAATAGGAGGAAAAGTATGAATTATTATGTAGGGATAGACTTAGGGGGAACAAATACTAAGATAGGGCTTGTTGATGAGGCAGGAAATATTATTTTTACAACAATAGTGAAGACAGATTCAATGGAAGGATTTGAAAAAACAGTTGAAAGATTGTCTAAAATTTTATTGGAACAGGTAAAAGGAAGTAACATCAATTTTGAAGCAGATGTAAAAGGAGTAGGAATAGGAGTTCCAGGACCAGTAGTAAACGAAAGAATAGTAAAATTCTGGGCTAATTTCCCATGGCCTAAGGAAGCTGATCTGGCAGGAGAATTTGAAAAGCATCTAAACAAGCAGGTAAAAGTAGATAATGATGTAAATGTCATAACACTTGGAGAAATGTGGAAAGGTGCCGCACAAGGATACAAAAATGTTCTTGGTCTTGCAATTGGAACAGGAATTGGTGGTGGAATAATAGTAGATGGAAAGCTTGTAAGCGGTAAAAACGGTGGAGGCGGAGAAGTCGGGCATACAAAAGTTGAAAGAAATGGAAAACTTTGCGGATGCGGTCAGGACGGATGCTGGGAAGCATATGCTTCAGCTACTGGATTAATAAGGGAAGCACAAAGCAGGCTTGCTGTAAATAAAACAAATAAACTTTATGAAAGAGTTAAAGGAAGAGAGATAGAAGCAAAAGATATCTTTGATGTAGCGAAGGAAGGAGACGAATTTGCACTTAAGCTGGTTGACTATGAAGCTGAGTACATCGCACTTGGAATGGGAAATCTGTTAAATGTCCTTGATCCTGAAATAATCGTAGTTGGAGGAGGAGTTGCACTTGCAGGGGATATCCTTTTCAATGCAATAAATGAAAAACTTAAGCAGTATTCATTACCTTCATGCCTAGAAAATTTAAAGATAGTTCAGGCTCAGCTTGGAAATGATGCAGGTATTTTAGGTGCTGCATATCTTGGGATGATGAAATAATTTAAATACTGAAGAGCTTGAACTTTAAACAGTTCAGGCTCTAAGAAAACAAAAGAAAAAGTGTGATATAATAAGTGGTATAATAATAAAATAACACACATTTAGGAGGAATAATTTAAAGTGGAAACAATAACCGGGGGCAGCCTGATTTTACAGTTTATTGTAATAATAGTGTTAACAGGAATAAATGCCTTTTTTTCGAGTGCCGAAATGGCAATAGTTTCAATAAATAGAAATAAACTGAAAATATTAGTGGAAGAAGGAAATAAGAAGGCGATAATGCTGGAAAACTTAATGAAGGAGCCAAGTAAGTTTTTATCAACAATTCAGGTTGGGATAACACTTGCAGGTTTTTTTGCTTCAGCTTCAGCGGCAACAGGACTTTCACAATATCTGTCAATATATCTTGGAAAATTAAAAATCCCTTATAGTAGTCATATTTCAATGATTTTAATAACTTTTTTGTTATCGTATATAACTTTAGTTTTTGGTGAGCTGATTCCCAAAAGAATAGCATTGAGATCGTCTGAAAAGACAGCTCTTGCATCGGTGGGAATAATTGTTATGGTTTCAAAAATATTCTCGCCTTTTGTCAAGTTTCTGACATTTTCAACAAATGTAATATTGACAGTGTTAAAAATGAAGGAAGATAATATTGAAGAAAAGGTGTCAAAAGAAGAACTTCGTTCACTTGTGGAAGTAGGAAGGGAACATGGAATTATTAACGAAGTTGAAAAGGAAATGATAGAAAATATTATTGAATTTGATGAAAAGGTTGCAAGGGAAATAATGATTCCTAGAACAAAGGTATTTCTTATTGATAAAAATATTTCAGTAGATGAACTGTTTGAAAAAAAGGAAGTGGAAGTATATTCTAGAATCCCTGTGTATGAAGATGAAGCGGACAACATTGTAGGAATATTATTTATGAAGGATCTGATGATAGAGGCATACAGGAAGGGATTTCAAAATGTCAAACTGCCGGAAATCATACAGGAAGCTTATTTTGTTCCGGAAACAAAGAATGTCAATGAACTTTTTAATGAAATGCAGGCTGAAAAGAAACATATTGCCATACTGATAGATGAATATGGTGGATTTTCAGGGATTGTGACATTGGAAGATCTGATTGAGGAAGTAATGGGAAATATTGCTGATGAATTCGATGCAGACGATTCTTCAATTAAGAAACTTGCTGTAAATAAATATCTGATAAATGGGGAACTTTCATTAAATGATTTAAATGATTATTTCCATATTGAACTGGAATCCAAGCATTATGATACTTTGAGTGGACTTCTTATTGAGCATATGGGATATATTCCTGAAGATGATGAGGATATAGAGCCAATCATAATTGATGGAATTTCATTTAAGCCTAAAAGAGTTAAGGATAAAAAAATAGAATGGGTACTTACAATATTTAATAAGGAAGAAAACCTAAATTAAAATGGATTTATGAAAGGGAAGTATGACTATAAGAAAAAAATATTTGCTGTTATCTGCTTTAATTGATTTTTTAATAGTGTTCACTGTTGGTATTTTTTCATTGAAATCTGAAAATGTTCTTTTTAATTATTTATTGTATCCTATAATATTTTTAGTATTACTCATGGTAAATATCGGATTATGGATGTATTTATACAGTAATTATATGAATGTTCTGGATAACGAACTGGATCCGGAAAAATTTATAGAACTTACTGAAAATGAGTATAATAAAAATAAGAACAAAAAATATAGAAACTATATGAAATTAAATTTATCTGCAGGATATTCTTCAGCAGGGAAAATAGAAACGGCATATGAAAAATTAAAAGAAGTGGATTTGTCCAAAAAATTATACAGGGAACGAGATAAAATTTTATACTATTATAACGAGGCTTTAATTCTCAATGTTCTTGGTAAAAAGGAAGAGACAACGGAAATTTACAATAAAGAACTATCAGAGGAGATAGAAAAAATTGGAAAAAGAAAAAAAGACAGTGAAATATATAATCTTGTAAAAGCTCTGGAAGGAATGCTATTTCATGAAAATGACAATGAAAAAATGATTGAAATTTTAAATGAAGCATTGAAAAAAACAAAGACAAAACGTCAAAATTTGGGACTTAAGCATCTGCTTGCAGTATATAAGGAGAAAGCAGGGAAAATAGAAGAAGCAATAGAATTATATAAAGAAGTCGTTAAAAATGGAAATAAGCTTTATATAGTGCAGGAAGCTAAAGAGAAACTGGAGAATATCAATAGAATCTAATGAGCTAGATGAAAAAATTAATGGGATAGAAAAAGGAGAAAATAGAAATATGTTTTTGCTATTAATGATAGGTTTGGCTATGTCATGGTTGTTTATAATTCCAGAAATTATTATACTTATACTTTTGATAATAGGAGTAGGAAAATATGAAATACTTGTAACAGGTATAGATCATATTTTATCCTTATGTTATATATACATATCATTACCTTCAATAGTAGATTTTGTAAGTGGAGGAGAAACTTCAATATATTCATTGGTGATATTCTCAAATGTAATTATATATATTGTAAGGATAATAATAGTTTCATGTAACAAGGATAAAAAAATAAAAATTTTCTGTATGATAGTTACAGGAATATTAGGAAAGGCAACTTGGGTTTCAATTTTAATGATGTTAGCATAGATAATTAATTTTTAACTTTAGAAAAATATGGTGATAAAATAATAAACTGCCTAAAAATAGTAATATAAAATAAGATTATATTTATTTTATTTTGAGGCAGCTTTTCTATTTAAAAAGTTATTATTTTTTATATTCATACATTCCAAGACGGTTATTCATAATATAGGCAATAGGAATAAAAATCTTTCTGAATCCATGGAACAGATGTCTTAATTCGTCAGTGAAGTTAATAAGTCCTGTCTGTTTTAATTTCGGATTAAGTTTAACGACTTCGCTTCCATCTTTTACTCCCCACTTAAATTCGGCATTTTTTATCGTTTTTAAAGTATCGTGTCTTTTTGCCTGCTTTACAAGTTTTTTAGAAAGTAGATCCAGATAAAGTGTAAACTTGTCAAATCGGTCAGTCAGTATATTAAGAAAATTTTTCACTTCATTTTCATCAAAATACATGAGAACACCTTCAGAAATAATAAGTAGCTCCTTTCCATGAGTCTCTACATATTCAGTCCAGTTGGAGTCAAAAGCTGATTTTGGAATATCTCTGACTCTTGGATTTTCTTCAAAAAATATTTTTCTCTGTTCTATAACTTCAGGTAAATCGAGATTATACCATGTTATTTTTCCATTATCAATTCTGCTGAATCTTGTATCAAGTCCTGCACCGATTGAAACAATAACACAGTCAGGATATTTATCCATAAATTTTTTTATTTCCTGATCCATAGTTTTTGCTCTTGCGAGAATTCCATAATATGACATCCATCCCTTATCAAATTTACTGAAGTCATAGTCAATTTTAGACATTATTTCAGCAGATTTTTTATCATTCAGTACAGAATTAGGACTGTCTGCATCCTTTCCTCTGGCGTTTAATGTTATTAGAAGAGTTTCTGAAACGTTTTTGAATTTTGTATCCATTTGAATCATCTCCATTTTAAATTATTTTGATTATCAAAATTTATATATTATATTTAAGCAGAAAAAAATATTTAAGTCAAGAAAATAAAAAATTTTAGAAACTTTTTGAAAAATATATGTTATAATTAACATTCTGATAAAATTTTACAACAGCAAAAAGTGTAGTAAAAATGGAAAATCACTGAAAATAATAAAGTTACATGTATATGAGATAAACATAAATATTTGAATTAATTTAAGGAGGAAAACAAATGGAACAGGAAAGGCATGGAAAAAAAAGAAGATTTCATGAATTTCTGGAAAATTATTATGAACTTTCAAAAAATGGAACAGATATAAAAACAGAAATAATAGCAGGAATGACGACATTTCTGACAATGGCATATGTGCTTGCTGTGATTCCTGGATTTTTAAGGGAAGCAGGGATTCCGGAAGGTGGACTGTATACGTCAGTCTGTCTGGTGGCGATGATTGGAACATTGATGCATGCATTATTTTCAAAACTTCCGGTGGCAACAGCTCCTGGACTGGGACTTACAGTGTTTTTTGTGTCAACAGTTGTTGGAAGAATGGGTTATACATGGCAGCAGGGCCTTGCGGCAGTAACTGTTTCAGGTGTTGTACTTATACTTGTGACAGTGTCTTCAGTCAGAAAAATTGTGCTGGATGGACTGCCTGAAAATATAAAAACTGCAATTACAGCAGGAGTCGGACTTTTTATAGCATTAATCGGATTAAAAAGTTCAGGAATAATAGTAGCTACAGAAACAGGATTATTTTTAGGAAACTTTAAGGACAATTCTGTACTTCTGAGTGTGTTTGGGTTGCTGCTGATGCTTATTTTAATGGCAAAAAACGTAAAAGGAGCACTAATAATATCAATAATTGCAACAACTCTGCTTGGAATACCTATGGGAGTAACTGAATTAAGCAAATGGCATGGGTTTGTTCTTCCAGGTGGTGTAGGTGACTTATTCTTTAAACAGGATTTTGAAGGTCTGATAGGGAAAAAAGATATATTTTCAGGTCTTATAAATATGGTAATGATAGTCCTTACTATAAGTATGGTGGATTTTTTTGATAAAATAGGAACTTTGCTCGCAATTGCAAGTAAAGGAAATCTTTATAATGAAAAAGGTGAAGTTAGAAATATGAAGAGGGCATTGCTTTGTGAATCTTCTACAACTGTAATAAGTTCTTTCTTTGGAGCAACAACGACTTCAACATATCTGGAGTGTACTGCAGGTATAGCAGAAGGGGGAAGAACAGGCCTTGCGGCATTTTCTACTTCCATATTGTTTGGACTTTCCTTTTTTCTGTCAGGAATAGTGAGTATTATCCCCGGAGCAGCAACTTCCCCTGCATTGATAGTTGTAGGAGTTCTTATGCTTGGTGTTGTTACAAAGATTAATTTCCATGATTTGACAGAAGGAGCACCGGCATTTTTCGCAATTACCCTGATGCCTTTCACAATGAGTGTTGCTGAAGGAGTGGCGGGAGCAGTAATAAGTTATGTGGTTTTAAAGCTTGCAACAGGAAGACGGAAAGAAATAAAGCCAATAATGTACATATTGGCTATACTCTTTATATTAAAGCTTGCTTTGACTTAGTTTCAGAAATTGATTTTAAAATAAGTGGCCAAAAAAGTGGATGAATATTTCTACAATAATCGGTATAAATATTGAAGGAAGCATATTGGCTACTTTTATATTTTTTTTGAGGACAACATTTATTCCTAGACCGCAAATCATTATACCACCTAAAAAATTTAAATCCGTTATGGCATTTGGAGTAAGGAAATCTTTTATCTGTCTGGCAAAAAGAAAAAAGAGTCCTTGATAGATAAGTGCTGAAAAAGCCGAGAAAATAGTTCCAATTCCATAGATGGAAGCAAATACAATAGCTGTAGCACCATCCAGCACGGCTTTTATATTTAAAATCTTGTCATCTCCTGTAAGACCGCTGTTTATAGAACCCATTATTGCCATAGCTCCTATACAGTAAAGAATAGTCGTAACAGAAAATCCTTTTGCAAAGTTAAATTCCTTTTCTTCACTTTCAACAGAATTTAAAGAATTTTTATTTCTATATGAAATTAATAAAATTCTTGAAAATCTGTTTTCAATGAAAACACTTAATTTTTTTATTTGTAAATCTATATCGAGAATCTGCCCAATAATGACACCAATTATGAGATATATAAGAACTGTGATGTCCCTGTTTGATTCAAGGGTACTTTTCACACCTGAAATTATTATGAAAAGACCAATACTGTCCATTATAATATTTCTCATACTTTCTTTTACTTTATTTCCTATAATAAGACCAAATATGCTTCCTGCCAGAATGGCAATGAAATCTGTAATAATTCCCATATTTTTCCTTTCAGATACTATTTTCAAAAAGATTATATCATAAAAGAAAAGAAAATTATAGGTAAATATACAGAAATTTCTTAAAATAAAAGAATATAAATAAAATGAATAAGAATATCCATAATTACTATTAAATAATATGATTGTAGAAGTGAGGAAAAATGTCAAAAGAAGAAAAAATCAAAGATATAAAAACTGAAAGTATAAAAATAAGGGACGTCCTTCCTGAAGATGCAGAAAGAATACAGGAAATATATTCGCCATATGTTGCAGATACTACAATATCCTTTGAAATTACTGTTCCAAATAAACTGGAAATGAAGCGGAGAATAGAAAAGGCCCTTTCAAATGAATTTCCATACATAGTTGCAGAAAATGAAACCGGAACAGTTGTCGGGTATGCCTATGCTGATAAATTCGGAGAAAGGGAAGCATATAGATATTCATTTATCGTAAGCATTTACCTTGATATGGAGGTTCAGTCAAGGGGAATAGGACAGAAACTTTATGATGAACTGGAAAAAAGAATGAAGAAAATGGGGATAGTGCAGGTACTGTCAGCAATAACAGGAAAAAATAAAAAAAGTCTTAGATTTCATGAGAAAAACGGTTTTACAAAAATAGGACATTTTCCAAATGTCGGATATAAAATGGGAGAATGGCATGATATTATATGGATGAATAAAACTATCAACAGTATTGAAGAAGTTCAAAATAGAAAAAAATAAAATAATGTGAAAATAAAATTTAATTTTTGTGATTTATAAAAAACGTAACATGCATTACGTTTTTTTTTGTGAAAAAATATTATAATAACTTCATACAAAAATATTACTTAAAGCTGGTAGATTATTTGTGGATAAAAAATTAATAATTGCCGGTGTTATTTTAACGATAGAATAAATTTTTTTTGGAGGTAGTAAAATGAGTATGTTTTGTTTTCAATGTCAGGAAACGGCTAAAAATGAAGGATGTACAGTAAAAGGTGTATGTGGAAAAACAGACGAAGTGTCAAATCTGCAGGATGTTCTTGTATTTGCTGCAAAAGGAGTTGCCGCATATTCAAGTCAGCTAAGAAATGCTGGAAAAAGATATGATAAGGTTGATGAGTATTTATTCAGATCACTGTTTATTTCCATAACAAATGCAAACTTTGATGGTGCTGAAATAATAGAAGCAATTAAGGAAGGTGTAAACTTAAGAAAATTCCTTAAATCAGAACTTGAAAAAGAAGGAATTGCGTTAGAACCAAAATACGAAAATGATTTCCTTACAACTTATGAATACAATGAAAATGATGATTTAGTAGAACTTGCTAAAAAAGTGGGAGTATTAAGAACTGAAAATATAGATGTAAGATCATTAAGAGAAATGGTACTTTATGGATTAAAAGGAATGGCCGCATATGGATTCCATGCCTACAATTTAGGTTCAACAGACAATGATATTTATAAATTCTATGAAAAAGCATTACTTGCAACTGTAGATGACAGTCTTTCAGCTGAAGAATTAACAGCTTTAGTATTTGAAACAGGAGAATATGGAGTAAAAGTGATGGCTTTACTTGACGGAGCAAACACTTCTGCATATGGAACACCTGTTGCAACAGAAGTAAACATTGGAGTTGGAAAAAATCCTGGAATATTAATTTCTGGACACGATTTGAAGGATATAAAAGAATTACTTGAACAGACAGAAGGAACAGGAGTAGATGTTTATACTCACTCAGAAATGCTTCCTGCACACTATTATCCTGAATTAAAGAAATATAAACATCTTGTAGGAAACTACGGAAACGCATGGTATCATCAGGTAACTGAATTTGAAACATTTAACGGGCCTGTTGTATTTACTACTAACTGTATAGTTCCTCCAAAACCAAATTCAACTTATAATGACAGAATATTCACATTGAATGCAGCTGGATATCCTGGATGGAAAAAGCTTAAAGCTGATGAAAATGGTAAGATAGACTATACAGAAGTTATCGAACTTGCTAAAAAATGTGAAGCTCCTAAAGAAATTGAAACTGGAACTATTGTTGGAGGTTTTGCACACGGACAAGTATTTGCAGTAGCTGATAAAGTTGTAGAAGCTGTAAAATCAGGTGCAATTAAGAAATTTATCGTAATGAGTGGTTGCGATGCGAGAATGGCTAGAAGATCTTATTACACTGAATTTGCAGAAAAATTACCAAAAGATACAGTTATCCTTACTTCAGGATGTGCAAAATTCAGATACAATAAATTAGGGCTTGGAGATATTAACGGAATACCTAGAGTTCTTGATGCAGGACAATGTAACGATTCTTATTCATGGGCTGTAGTGGCATTAAAGCTTAAAGAAATCTTCAATGCAAATGATATAAATGACCTTCCAATAGAGTTCAACATTGCATGGTATGAACAGAAGGCTGTAATAGTACTTCTTGCATTACTGTATCTTGGAATTAAGAATATACATGTAGGACCAACTTTACCTGCATTCATTTCACCAAATGTTGCAAAACTTCTAAATGAACAGTTTGGATTGGGAAGCATAACAAATGTTGAAGATGATCTGAAAATGTTCTTTGCATAATATCAGTTATCAATTTTTATAAATAATGCGAATAATAAATTTGAAAATATATGACAGCTCCGAAAGGGGCTGTTTTAAAATACTTCAAAAAATCTAAAAATATTTAGACTTGGAAAAGGTTTTATAATAGTTGTAATTTTATTTCTGTTTTTTATAATCAATCAATGCTATAATTAATTTAGAAGGAAAATTCAATTTTATGGAGGTGGGAAAATGGCGATACAGAAAATAGTAAGTAGTAGCTTTCATCATAAAAATCATTTTAAAATTCAGAAGAAATCAAAAAAGACACTGTATGTTACGTTGTTTTTAACGTTATTTTTTGCCCTGATGGAACTTTTTGGAGGTCTGTTTTCAAATTCACTTTCCCTTGTGGGAGATTCGTTTCATATGTTTTCAGATGTTCTGGCACTAGGAGCGAGCATGGTTGCCATATATTTTGAAACGAAAAAGCCTACTGAAAAATTTACTTACGGATTTTTAAGGCTTGAAGTAATAGTGGCTTTCCTGAATGGAATAGTTCTTATACTTATTGCCACAGGAATGATATATGAATCTGTTATAAGATTTTTTCATCCAAGGGAAATAGACTTTGGAAGCATGTTTTTTATAGCATTAATTGGGCTTATATTCAACATAGTTATAACATGGATTTTATTTTCTTCAACAAAAAAGGAAAATAATATAAACATAAAGTCGGCAATGCTTCATTTTCTTGGAGATTTATTGAATTCAGTAGGAGTAATTATTTCAAGTATAATTATATATTTTACGGATTTTGTCTATATTGACATAATTATGAGTGTTGTAATCTCAATTATAATATTCATAGGAGGTTATAGAATAGCAAAGGAAGCATTTTTCATATTAATGGAGGCTGTTCCGTCAGAAGTTAGTTTAGAAACATTAAGAAATGAAATCTTAAGTATAGATGGAATTAAAAATATACATGAACTTCATGTCTGGAAAAATGACAACGAGGAAATTTCATTAACAGCCCATATTTTACTTAATAATTATGAAAGGTACAATAACTACAGGATAGTAAATGAAATAAAGGAAAAACTGTCAGCACATAATATTTTCCATATGACTGTCCAGATTGAAGATACAGAAATTAATATCCACCATTCTGAATAAAAGAATATTCTATACTATTTTTTATTGGTTTATGTTAAAATAGGGATAGGAAAATAAATAATTTAAATGAGGAAATAAAATGAAGAAAGAAATATTTTTAAAACAGTTTCCGCAGGAGATGGAGTATGAAGCGAGTAAGCTTTACAATGCTTTTGAAATTGCAAAAAAGTATGAGATTATAAGTTTTACTGAGGAATTTTATACACCAAACTTCTGGAAAAAACTGACAGAAAAATTTGACGGAGTTAAAGTTGTAACAGACGGAATATTTGAAGACAGTGACAGAAGACAGATAGGCTTTATTCCTGCCGGATTTGATATTGATGAAGGAAATTTTCCATGTAAACTGCTTGAAATAGAAATAAATTCAAAATTCAGGGAATACGAGCATAAGGATTTTCTTGGAAGCCTTATGGGGCTTAATATAAAAAGGGAGCTTATGGGTGATCTTATACTTGAAGGTGACAGAGGATATATTCCTGTTTCAGAAAAGATATCAGGCTATATATTAAGCGAACTGAAACAGATAGGAAAAGCTCCATGTAAAGTGAGGGAAATTTCCCTTGATGGTACGGAAATTCTTCCAAAATATAAATTTGATGATAAAATAATTACAGTTCCTTCTAAAAGGCTGGACAGTATAGTGTCTGCAATAACGAATTTATCAAGGACAAAGGTTATAGAACCGATTGAAAAGGGAAAAGTTCTCGTAGATTACTCGCCTGAAAAGGATAAGTCAAAAATGCTTGAAATGGATTCTGTTATAACAATAAGAGGATATGGGAAATACAGGCTGTTTTCAGACAGAGGGGAAACAAAAAAAGGGAAGGAAAGGCTTTTAATAAAGAAATATATTTAAATAAGGGCTACAAAATAAATATAAAAAAATTAATACGGTGGGAGGTATATAAAAATGAGAGATGTAACGCCAAAAAATAATATGCAGATGTTAACACAGAGTTTAATTTATGCATTGATAATTGTGATTTTAATAGCTTTTCTAAAAGTTGCACTTGATGCTTTTTTATCAGTAGTTATATATGTTATACCAATTGCATTGGTAATATTTTTATATATGAAGTTTGGAGGAAGGGAATAATATGAAAAAAAGTACATGTAAAAAAACAGTGAAGGAAAAAGGAACAGTAAAGGTAACTAAGAAAAAAGAACAGGAAATAGGCAAAGAATATAAATGGAACTTGAGTGATATCTATAAAGATTATAAAGAATGGGGAAAAGATTATAAAAAAGTCGAAAAACAGGCTGAAGAGCTGGTTTCATACAAAGGGAAACTTGGAAAGGAAAAAGATTTACTTGAATTTTTTAAGAAACAGGAGGAAATGGATAAAATTTCCTATAAACTGTATCGTTATCCACAATTGGCAAGGGATTTAAATTCACTTGATAAGGATGCTGTGGAAAATCTGCAGAAGGTAGAGTTTCTATTTGCAAAAATAAATACAGAACTATCATGGATAAACTCTGAACTTATAAATAATAGGGAAAAAATAGAAAAATGGATAGTTAAAAAAGAATTCTCAGACTATAGATTTGGAGTGGAGAACTTATTCAGGCTTCAGGAACATATACTGAAGGAAAATGAAAGTAAACTTCTTTCATTTTACAGTTCATATATGTCAGCACCGAGAACGATATATTCTGAAATAACTGTAACTGATGTGGAATGGCCAACAATAAAATTAAGCTCAGGAGAAGAAGTAGAAGTAACACCTGCAAACTACGGGAAAATACTGACTAAAAATAGAAATCAGGAAGATAGAAAACTAATGTTTGAAAATTATTACGGATTATATAAGAAAAGGGAAAATACAATTGCGGCAGTGTATAATTCACTTTTACAGAGGGATATAGCATCAATGAAATCCCATAACTATGAGACTTTTCTATCAAGTTTTCTGGAAGGAAACAACATTCCTGAAAAGGTTTATCTAAATCTTATAAATACTGCAAAAAAGAATACGGAACCTTTAAAGAGATACCTGAAATTAAGAAAAAAAATATTAGGTCTGAAAAAATATCATAATTATGATGGTTCGATAAATCTTGTTGAATTTGACAAGGACTATGAATATGATGATGCGAAGGAAATAGTGCTGAAGTCAGTGGCTCCTCTTGGAGAAGAATATACAGAAAAAATGAAAAAGGCAATAAGCGAAGGTTGGCTTGATGTTTTTGAAGCAAAAGGTAAAAGAAGCGGAGCATATTCTGCCGGAGTTTACGGTGTACACCCTTACATGCTTTTAAATTATAATAAAACATTGGACAGTGTATTTACTTTGGCACATGAACTTGGTCATACTTTACATACACTTTATTCTGATGAAAATCAGCCATTTTCAACTTCTGATTATACAATATTTGTGGCTGAAGTAGCTTCAACATTTAATGAAAAACTTCTACTTGACTACATGCTTGAAAATACAGAAGATTCTGTTGAAAAAATAGCACTGCTTGAACAGGAAATAGGAAATATAGTAGGAACATTCTATTTTCAGGCACTTCTTGCAGACTATGAATATCAGGCACATGAACTGGTAGAAAAAGGTGAGCCTGTAACTGCTGAAGTTTTAACTGGAATTATAGAAAAATTATTTGATGAATATTATGGTAAAAATGTTGAAAAGGAAGAGCTTCTATATGTATTGTGGGCAAGAATTCCACACTTCTTTAACTCTCCTTTCTATGTATACCAGTATGCAACTTGTTTTGCATCATCAGCAATACTTTATGATAAAATAATAAAGGAAAAGGATGAAAAGAAAAGAAATGCTTCATTGAAAAAATATATAGGACTTCTTTCTTCAGGAGGAAGTGACTTCCCAATGAACCAGCTTAAAAAAGCGGGAGTTGATTTATCTAAAAAAACTGCAATAGAAGAAGTTGCAAAACAGTTTGATCTTCTACTTGATAAACTGGAAATAGAAATAAAAAAACTGAAAAAATAGATGCTGTTTATAAAATGAAGGATACAGAAAATAAATACTGAAAAGTATAAAGGTATATTTTAGTATGATTTCTCCTTTTTATTTATACAATCTATGATATATTAAAAGAAATACTGGAAGAAGAATGTACTGCACCCAAAATCTTGTGTACAACTTTTTGGGGTCAGTACAATTTTGTTGTCAATGATTTTTCATTTAAAGGATAAAAAAACTTGACAAAACTAAAAAAAAACTATAGAATAACCTTACAAAAATAAAGTATACAGAAGAGGAGGTAGGAAAGATGAAAAAAGTTGCAATGATTTTAGTAGTATTAATTCATATTGTGGGAATGTCAGCACCTAAAGATGAAGCGGGGAAGATTTTTGAAAATCAGGAGAGGCGGCTGGAAGATGAAAGGCTTAGACTGGAACAAAAACAAAGGCAGACAGAACTTGAAAATACTAAATTTGAAAACAGTTCGGAAATTGGGGTAAAAGAGACAGTTTCTTCTGACAATTCTAAAAAATTTTTAATAACTGAAATTAATCTGAGGGATGAGTATAATTTACTGACTAAAAAAGAAAAATCAAAAATTATTGGGAAGTATATCCATCTTGAACTAAATTCAGCAGATATAACAAATCTTTTGACAGAGTTCACAAATAAATTAATAACAAAAGGATATTCAACTTCGGTGGTGACCATTATGCCGGACAATGATTTAACGTCAGGAAGGTTAAATTTGGCAGTTGTTCCGGGGAAAATAGGGGAAATAGTGATTAATTCGGGAAATGGTCTTGACAGATTAAAAGAATTTTTCATGTTTAAAACGAATAAAGGTAAAATTTTCAATATAAGGGATCTGGATACGGCTACGGAAAATTTTAATTCGGTACAGGCGAACAGCATGACAATGGAAGTACTGCCTGGGAAAGAGGAAAATACCTCAAAAATTCAAGTGAAAAATATTCTTAAAAATAAATATTCTGTAAGCTTAATTTCAAACAACTATGGGGATAATAAGCAGGACGGGATTTGGAGGAAAGGTGTCAGCCTTAACATTGACAGTCCTTCAGGTATAGGAGATAATCTGTATTTTACATATCTGACAGTTTCCAGAAAAAATCCTGACAGGAACTGGAAAAAACGTGCGGATGAGCTTCAGCCGGGAGAAATATTGCCAATCGGGCCTGTCGGCTATGAACCGTCAAAGGGGGATACCCTGCCGTATAAAAGGCGGATGGACATGTTCAATTTTGGATATACGATGAAATTCAGGGACTACACACTGAGACTGGGTTCAGCAAGAAGCATTCAGGAAAGCAGTTTTTATGCATCAAATACGGTTTATGACCTGTATACTTCCAGTCATACGCTTTCCATGAATCTGGATAAAATACTCTTTAGAAATCAGAAAAGTAAACTGACTGCAGGAATAGGGATTAAAAGGAAGCACAATAATAATTATCTTGAAGGGGCGGTTTTATCAGACAGGAAACTGACTGTGGGTACGGTAAATATCAGTTACACGACATCGCTGTTTAAGGGAATTTTTGGATTGAATTTAGGATATGAAAGAGGGCTTAAAATTTTTGGGGCAGAAAGAGATGGAGGAAAAACAGGTACAGCACCAAAAGCCCAGTTTAACAAATATACACTTGATATGAGCTATTACAGACCTATCGGAGAGCATATGGTATACAGGGGGAATATCTATTCAAGTTTATCGGATGATACACTGTATGGAAGCGAGAGGCAGTCAATAGGGGGAGCAGGAAGTGTAGGTGGATTTCACAGGAGTACATTATCAGGGGACAGGGCAGTTGAGATTGGAAATGAAATTTCTTACAATATTCCTGTAAAGAAAATAGCGGTCCTGTCACCATATCTGGGATACGGTTATGGATATGTGAGAATAAACAATGACAAGTCGGAATACAGGAAGGGATACATATCAGGAGCTGTTGCGGGTGTCAGACTGGATACTAAATATCTGGACTTTAATTTTGGATATGCGAAACCTGTTTCATATTCAAAATATCTGAATCCGGAGAAACAGGAAATGTATTTTAATATGGCATTGAAGGTATCTTTTTAGGAAAGAAACTATGATAGAAATTAAGGAAAAAGTTTAGAAGGAATAAGAGAAAAAAGAGGAGGCGTATACTTGGAAAATAAAATTGTAAGGAAATTAGTGGCATTTATGCTGTTAATAGCAATGAACATAAACATGTTTGGAACAAATCTGATGCTGGATCCTAATTCCCAGCACAATACGAAATTGGACACTTCAGCAAATGGGACGCCAATCATTAATATATCTACTCCGAACAGTCGGGGTGTGAGCATTAATGAATTTTTAGAGTATAATGTAGGTCATGAAGGTCAGGTTCTTAATAATGCTGATAATATGGGACGGAGCCATATAGCAGGAATGATTAATGCAAATCCGAATTTAGGACCGAATCAGGCCGCAAATTTAATCATTCTGCAGGTAAACGGAGCAAACCGTTCCCAGATAGAGGGATATATAGAAGCCCTGAGCCGTAACAGGGTGGATGTGGTACTGTCCAATGAAAACGGGATTTACTTGAACGGAGCCGGAACAATAAATGTCAGAAAATTTACACCGGTAACAGGCAGGGTTACACTGAAAGATGGGGATGTTGTAGGAATTGATGTGGAAAAAGGCAGAGTTGTAATTGGGGCAAACGGTTTTGATGCGACAGATACTGACTATGTCAATATCATTGCAAAATCTCTGGAAATGCAGGGGAATCTTGTTGGGAACAGGGTTGATGTAATTTTAGGGGAAAATTTTGTAGACAATAACGGAGCAGTGACTTCAAAAGGTGGAATAAATTCAGTGGCCATAGATGCAGGCAATCTTGGGTCAATGTATGCCGGACAGGTCAGGATAGTCAGTACGGATAAAGGTGCCGGAGTAAATTCGGGGGCGTTAATTTATTCAAAAAATGAGAAGCTGGAAATTACAGCTGACGGTAAAATCAATGTTGCTAAAATAAAGGGGAATGGAATTGAAATTAAAGGTTCTGACTATACACAGACAGAACTGGCCAGTTCCGACCGTGATATTAATATTACAGCAAATACCGTAAAATTATCAGGTCAGACACAGGCTCAGGGAAATGTAGGTTTGAATGCGGATGTTGAAAATGCTTCTGAGATACTTACAAACGGAAATCTGAAAACAAAAAAATTAACTAACACAGGAAAAGTTAAAGTTTTAAAAAAAGTGGAGATTACAGGAGAACTGGATAATGGCGGATCATTAATTTCAGCAGATGGAGTTACAGTCACAAAAGATGTAAAAAATACAGGAGAGATATCTGCAAATGATGATTTTACGGCTAAAAATGTTGTATCGTCAGGAAAAGTTTTTGGGAAAAATATTCAGGCGAATGATGTGGATAATAGTGGAAAAATGCTTGCAAAGGGTAAGTTTACAGCTAAAAATGTAAAAAATACAGGGGAAATAGCTTCAGGAGATAAAATTTCAGCCAAGAAATTGGAAAATTCTGGAACAGCCGCTACCAGCTCTGATATTTTGGTTTCAGATTCACTTGTAAACCATAATGGCGGAAATATAGAAGGGAAAAATGTTGAAGTTAAAGGATTTGAGTTAAGAAATGCTGGTAAAATTAGTGCCGACAATATCAGGTCTAAAGTGAATGAAGTAATAAACAGTGGGCAGGTTCATTCAAGTAGGGATGTAGATTTTGATACTCAGAAACTGACAAATACAGGAGAAATCCTGGCTGTAAATGATGTGAATTCAGCTGGTGCAGATGTTACGAATAACGGTAAAATCGCATCAAACAACAGGATTTTACTTGATAATTCAAAGATTGCGAATACAGGAGAGATACTGTCAGGCGATATATCAATGCAGAATGCCCAGAAGTTTGATAATAATGGGATAATTAAAGCCAATAACACTGTGTTGACAACAACGCAGGATATTAATTTAACTGGAAACCTTCATGGGGAGCAGAGGCTGGCCATCTCAGGAAGAAACATCACAAACAATGGAAATACAACAGGTGCAGGAATTATTCAGGTTACATCAAATGACTTTACGAATAACCGTGACCTTTCTTCAAATACAGTTATTATTAATGGGCAAGGAAATATTGTGAACAATGCAATAATTACCGGAGATAGCGGGAAAATCAGTGGAAATGACATTACAAACAATGACCTGGTTGCATTTGAGAAATATCTTGAAATTAATGCCCAGAATAAAGTTCAAAACAACAAGGATAAGACGATTTACGGTGGACAGACATTAATCATCAAAGGAAACGGGATATTGAATGATGAAGGGGAAATCCTGGGCGGAAATATGACACTGGATGCCGGTAAAATTGTGAACAATGTCGGGACAGTTCAGGCAACAGGAGATATACTGATTACTTCCGGTGACTTTCAGAATATTGGGAGAGTAAGTAATCTGGGAAATTATGAAAAGTATTATGAGACCTGGGAAGGTAGACGGGTTTCCGAATCAGATATTTCCAATAACTGGAAGATGCATCTGGAAGCCCCTTCAGCAAAAACGAAACATAGTGATGATTCTAAAAATCAGATGAGGAACTAGCTGAGAGGACAGATATCGGCAGATGAAATAAATGGCTATTCCTCCATAATGTTTAAAAAGTATCCAAATTTAGGATTTGATTTTTTAGACAGGGTTGGGAAAAAAGGCGATGATACGTATTATACGGGAACTGCGAGAGTACCGGAAATACCATTGAAAGGGAAACTGGAAAGTAATGCTTCCACAGAATATGGGAAAATACAGGCAAGTGGAAACATTACGATAAATTCTGCAAGTACTAGGAACAGGGACAGTATAATATCAGCCGGAGGAACTGTCGACATTAATTCATCGAATCTTGAAAATTCTGTAACAACAGGAAATGCCGTGCAGTTAAGAGATGGTCAGGAAATATTTAGAATATATTTCAAAAGAGGGAAAAAGAATGCAACTTCCAATGCTTTTCTGAAAAGGGACTTTGTAAATGGAGATATTGCCTATGAAGCCGGACAGCCAAGCATTATAGAAGGTTCGGCAGTAAATATAAATGCTCCGGTTATTACATCTCCGATTACTGAAGCAAATGGGAAAATCAATATCGGAAGTGTAGCACACGGAGTTGCAGGAAGCCTGTTCACAGGTACGGTTGGCAAAGGAATTTCTTCAGCAAATGGTACTGTCCAGGTTGCAAATAATATGTCATCTGTCCAGACAGTCCTGAATACGGGGACAATTTCTGTAAATCCTTTACTGACTGGTGCAATGTTTACTCAGAACATGAATCCCGGTTCAAAATATCTGCTGGAAACAAGAAGTAAATATGTTGACCTGAATAAATATTATGGAAGTGACTACTTCTTATCAAGACTAGGATATACGCCTGGCTGGAACAGGGTTAGAAGACTTGGAGATGCATATTATGAAAATCAGTTGATAACCAGGGCATTGACAGAGCGATTAGGGACAGCATTTATCAATGGTAAATCTAATGAGGAATTGATAAAATCATTGATGGATAATGCAGGGATGGAAAGTTCAAGACTGGGACTGCAGGTTGGAAAAGAGCTGACACCTGAGCAGATTAGCGGACTGTCTAAAGATCTGGTATGGTATGTCACTCAGAATGTTAATGGTGTTGAAGTATTAGTTCCAAAAATTTACTTAAGCAAAAATACTTTGGATACAATAACTGCAGATGGACGTAATAAAATTGGTGGAGTTAAAGGGACATATATCAAAACTGATAATTTTGTAAATAACGGAATGAAAATTGGTAATGGAGGAGTTACTTATGTCCAGGCAAACACTGTAAGAAATGAGACTGCAACAAATTTACTTTCAGAAATTACTGGAGACAGAACTTTCATCCATTCAGACGGAAATATTGAAAATATTGGTGGGAGAATTAGCGGTAATGAAGCAGTTGCCCTAATTTCTGACAATGGAAAAGTGACAAATGATACAACAAAGAGAACATTTGGCCATTACAATGGCGAATTTGACAGAACTGGGCATGAAGAAGTAAAATCTATTGGAACAATTTCTTCAAAAGGAACTGTATTTGTGAAAGCGGACAGCTATGAATCAACAGGTGGAATGTTAAGTGCAGATCATCTGGCCTTAGATGTGAACAAAGTAAACCTGAATGCCTTATCCCTTTCAGGAGAAGACAAGTTTGGTTCAGGAGGAAGCAACTTCAGCAGATATGCAGAAACAACGCATTTAGGAGCAGGAGTATCAGCAACTTCAGCTTCGGGAACAGTTGGAGATATGAACTTGAAAGGTTCATCATTTATTGCAGAAGATACGACAGGACTTACAGTAACAGGAAACGTGAAAGCGGAGTCGGCAGTAAACATCTACGAAAATGAATCAAGAAGCACAGGCAAAGGATTCATGTCATCAAGCAGCAGCTACAGAAATTCACATACTGAAGAAAATTCAGCAAGTAACCTGATGCTGGGGAAAAATGCTGTAATCAAAGGAAATATTGAAGGTATAGGAAGTAACATTGTTCTTGGAGAAAATACATATGTAGGTGGAAAAGTTACGACAGATTCAAGACAGCTTCATAACAGTTATTTTGAAGAGAACAGGAAAAAAGGATTTTCAGGAGGAATAAGTCACGGAACAGCATCATTAAGTTATGGAAAATCACAAAATTCATATGATGAGAAAAGTACAGTAAATGCAAAATCCAACCTTCAAGTTGGAGATGGCTCAGTATTAAACAGGGGAGCAGAAATTACAGCCACAAATTTTGAATATGGAAATATTCAGATAAATAATGGCGATGTAAAATATGGAGCAAGAATTGATACAAGGGATGTTCATACGGAAAGTAAGAGCAGCAGTTTCGGAATTTCAGCAGGAGTAAACAGCCCAATGTTAGACAGGGCAAAACAGGTTGCAGGAGCTGTAGAGCAGGTTAAGAACGGCGATACTGCCGGTGGAGCAATGGAAGCAATAAATGCTGCGACTGGTACAATTAAAGGGCTTTCAGAAAATATTACAAAACCTGATGGTACAAGAGCCACAATAAATGATATCAGAAGTGGAAATTTTAAGGTAAATAATGACTTTTATGTAAGCGGAAATATACGTGCAGGATTTAACAAGTCAAAATCCAGTACAACTTCACATACTGAAAGTGCTGTAGTTACGACAATGCAACCAATGAATGAAAATTCTAGCATTACCTACAGCAATGTAAACAATATAACGTATCAGGGAACATAGGCACAGGGTGGAACATTTATTTACAATAATGTTGCTAATATTCAGAAGGAAGCAGTTGAGTTAAGAAACAGATACAGTTCTGAAAGTTCAGGCTTTGGAGTGGGAGTAAGTGCAGGAATAGGCTCAAATGGACAGATAAAGTCAAACGGTATCAGTGGGAATATTTCTGCAAATAGAAGCAACCAGAATACAGTTGAAACAATCCATGCAAATGGAAGTTTTACTAATGTAAATGAAGTTCACAATAATACTGGAACAATGACACTTTCAGGATTTAATCAGGAAGGTGGAAAAGTAACAGGAAACATTGGAAAAGTTGAAGTTGTTTCAAGACAGAACACAAGCACAACTACTGGAAGCAGTAAAGGAGTGAATCTTGGAATAAGTGCAAACGGAGTTCCAAGTTCAGTAAACATAAATGCGAGCAGAACAAATGGAAACAGGGCATTTGTAGATAACCAGAGCACATTCGTTGTTGGAGAAGGAAGCAATCTTCATGTTGGAACAGTTGAAAATACTGGAGCTGTAATTGGTAAGGAAGGGAACTCTACATTTAAGATTGACACTTATGTTGGAAAAGATATCCAAAATTATGATACAATGACAACAACAGGAGGCTCAATAGGAGTTTCACTTGGAGGAAACCCAAAAATTACTAATGTTGGATTCAATCAGGACAGCAGGGATAAGCAAGGTATTACAAGAAATACAGTAGTTGGAGATGTGGAGATACAGAATGTTTCAGGAGATGAGATAAACAGGAATTTATCAAAGGCAAATGAAATTATAAGAGAAAAATATAGTAGTATAAATGTAAATTTAGAACCACAATTGATAGAAGCAATAACAAATTCTAAAGAATTTAAAAATCAAATAGATATGATAATTGCAGAAGTAAAAGAAAATTTTAAAGATAAAAATGTAAATATAGTTGCTTTTCCTAATGAAACAAACAAAGATATAAAAATAAGTAATGAATATATTAGTTATACAGGAGAAAATAAAATAGAATATGGTAGAACTACAAATGGAGAAATTATTTATGCTGAAGATATATCTAAAATTATAAATAAAGTGGAAGATGTAGAAAAAGAAAAAATAAAAGAAGAGGATGTGTTTGTGGTAATTGATGGAATGAAATATTTCATTTATGTAGCTGATGCACATTATGCAGGTATAAATGAAGCAAATAAATATTCGACTTTAATACAGAATAATTATGAGTATGGTGGAATAGTTTATCGAGTAGAAAAAGAGAATACCAGAGGATATTATTACACTCCAGCAGCAAGAGGAAATCTTAAAAATGTGAATTTGTTACCCGAATACTATATTGAACCATTAAAAGAAAAACTCGTAAAAAAAGGAATTAAAGTTACTGAAGTTGGTGGATATCATACTCATAAAGCAGCATTTGAGCAACAACTAAATGCTAATAAACCAAATCTCATGGGAGCGGAAAAAGCAAATTATTTTTCAGATTCAAATAGTAATTTAGCAGGAGCTTCAGATTTAAATTATGCTTTTTATAATGGAGCAATATCTGTTGGAACACCAGGTGTAATAACGGGTAAAAAACGTTTACACCCTTCTGAAGGATGGTTATACACATCAATAGGAAATGGTGAAAGAAAAGGAAAGTTACAGTATTTAGGAATTGTCGATTCATATGAATTTTTTAATAATTTTAAAACAGAAGAAGAAATCAAGAATTATCAAAAAAATTCACATTTTCATACAATGGGAGGAACAACTTACATTCCTACAATAATATATACAGATCAACATGATATCGAACTTGTTAAAAGTATGTATGAAAAAGTAACAAAAGATAATGATGAGGCAGATAAAAAAGATAGAGAAGAAGAGGAGAAAGGAAAAATGCTTTATAAAGAAATAATGAAAAAATGGGGAGAAAAAGAATGATAAAAAAAATATTTATAAAAACTCTAACCATAAAATATTTGATTTTTTTAATAATTTTAAATATGCTTTATGCCAATGATAAAGATTTTAGAACTCAAAAAAATAGATTTAATAAAATAAATAGCTGTTATTTAGAGGGCTTTCATAATTATTATGGAATTAAAAAAAAAGTTTTATTAGCTGATATTTCGGATATAAATAAATTAATAATTGGTGAGAAAGATCTGGAGGAAATTTTTGAGATAGATGATATTCCAATTAAAATAATAAAAGAATACTTTTTTTCAAAAAATAATATTTATTATTGTGGGGAAAAAATAGAAGATGTAGATTTAAAAAGCTTTGAAATTTTACCTTATGGTTTTTCAAAAGATAAGAATAATTTATATTTTGAAGGAAAAAAGATTTTAGAAAATATAGAAAAATTTAAAATTTTAGGAGAAAATTTTTTTCTTATTAATGATAAAGTTTATGTTCTTTTTTTTGAGGAGAAAGCTAGAATTTTAGAAATTGATTTTAATACATTAAGAGAAGTGAAGATTGATATTTCAACAATAAAAGTATTAGGAAAAAATTATATTTCTGATAAAAATAATATATATTATGCAAATAATATTATTGAAAATGTGGATAAAAATAGTTTTAAAATATTAGATGAAAATTTTTCAAGAGATAAAAATAATATTTACTATCATGGAGAAAAAATAAAAGATGTAGATTTAAAAAGCTTTGAAATCCTATCTTATGGATATTCAAGAGATAAAAATAATATATATTATGAAGAAAATATTTTTTTGAATTATTTTATCAAAAATTTAGAAATTTATAATAGACATTTTTTTAGAGATGATAAATATTTATATTTGAGAAGAGTTTTTTTTAATGATACTTTGGTTGAAGATTTTAAAAAGATAAAAATAAATAGTAATATCAAATTAACAAAAATAGATGATTATTTTTTTTCTTTTGATAATAACACAATTTTATATGAAGATTTTGCAGGAGTTCATTTTATAAATGTAAAAAATAGTAGAAAATTTAAGAAAATTACAAATTATTATTATACAGATGAAGAAAATGTTTATTACATGTATAAAAAAATACCGCAAGTAGATTTAGACAGTTTTGAAATAATTAATAAATATTATTCAAAAGATAAGAACAATATTTATTTTAAAAATTTTAAGACTGATAAGTATATAGAGGTTGATTTAATTCCCAGAAAAAAAATATTTTATTAAATGTCCTAAATTGCAATATTAATTGCGACATTTTACTAAATTTTTTTTAAAAACTAATTTCGTGTAAAAATTTTTCAAATGGTGTTGCATAGTTTAAACATTTTCTTGGTCTTGAATTTATTAGAATTAAGTTCTTTATCAGGTCTTCCGTCTCTATTTTTTATATAGCGGTCTTCTTTGGATAAAATTTTCTCAGAAGACCGTTGCTGTTTTCATTGCATCCTCTCTGCCATGAGCAGTACGGATCTGCAAAATAGAAATCTATTCCCAAAATGTTGCAAGACAGGCTTTGCTTTCCCCTCTTGATGAAACTACAGAATCCACCTCCCAATGCCCAAAAACTTCCTTTGTACTTACTTCAGACGGTCTTTCTTCAATTGTTTTTCCAATATTAAATTTTCCTCTTGTCTCTTTAGTTTTTACCCTCCTTCCCTTTCTTCGTAAAATATTCAGGGAAACATCCAGAAAATTGCTGTACAGCCAGTTATAGATAGTTTTAAAGGACAGGATTCCTTTTAATTCCCTCCCGATAATCTGTTCAGGTGACCAGGTTTTGCAGAGCCTGTCTTCTATCAGCTTTTTCAGTTCAGTAGTAAACTTTGAATTTCTTCCTTTATTAGTAGCTTTTGCATTAGCATCTGCCTGAGCATTTTCAGAAGAGTATTCACCATTAATTCTTTTTAATCTCACGGTAAATGGTAGCCCTGTGTATATTAAGGATTTTAGCAATTTCAGAAATTTTGTAATTTTCCTTTAACAGAACCTCTAGTTTATTTCTTTCATTTATGGTAAAATATTTATGATTCATGATATATTTCCTTTCGTTAATGTTTTTGTGGTTACTAACATTTTAGCACGAAATTATCATGAGTTTTTATATTTTCTAATTTTGTCGCAATATATCATACAATCTATGTGTGTAAAAAAAAAAAAAGTTTCAACTGTTAAGTAATTCAGTATAATATAAGAAGGAGTCAATATGCCAATTAAAGGAATAGAACAGCCAGAATATATTGAAATTGATAAGGAAATCAGATTGAGAAAATTTGATGGAAAATATGATTTTGCTTTTGAATGGTATCAGGATATTGATACAGTGTGGATGCTCGATGGAGATAAAGAACCATACACGTTGGAACTGCTGGATAAAATGTACACATGGTGGAACCAGGCTGGTGAAGTATATTTTATAGAAGTTCTCGAAGATGAAATTTACAAATCCATAGGAGATGTTTCTTTTAAGCAGGATGATATGCCTATTTTAATAGGAGATAAAAATTACAGAAAAAAAGGAATTGCCACAAAAGTTATCAGAAAATTGATTGAGCGTGGAAAAGAATTAGGGTATAAGGAACTGGAAATTGAAGAAATATACAGCTGGAACTTAGATTCTCAAAAATTATATACAAATCTTGGTTTCAAGCCTTTTAAAGAAGCTAAAAATGGAATGAGTTACAAGCTGATTCTGTAATCTTCATTTCCTATTATTATGATATAAGTATTACATATTTACGAAGATAAAAGTGAAAAATATATACCGTCTTTTTCAATAGAACAGTATATATTTTTGAGCTAAAATGTGATATAATAAGCTGTATTTTCTAAAAATAGACAAGGTTTAGATAATTTTAGAAATCATTTCTTAACAAATTTTGAACAAGATAATATTACATTTACAATTAAATTTATATAAAAAAAGAAAAGGAGAAAAAATATGGGACTTAAAGATTTAGTGAAAAAAGCATTTTTAGGAGCTACTGACGAGGAGAACAAAAAAAATAAGGCAAGAATGAGAGAAATATTTAATGGATGCGTTGATAATGGTGATGATTATAAATTAATTTATTGTCATATGGAAAACTTTACTAACGCTATTATTGTTAAAGTAACAAAACACAGCAATTTTATTGTGGGATATAAAGAAGGAGAAGTTGTAGTTATTCCTGTTGATTCAGAATTAAAGGAATATGGTGAAGCTTACGTATTCAATAAAAGAAATGAAAGTGAAACTAAAACAACATTGGGATATTGCATAGTATCTAATCCTGAAATTTCATTCCAGTTTGTACCTATGACATATCAGCCAGGTATAGCTAAAGGAGCATCATATTCAGTTTCTATCACTCAGTCTTCTGAAGAAGTTTCAGAATTTAAGAAGTTCTTTAAAAAGGGATTATAAGGAAGGAAATAAATAAATAATGTATGAATGAGATGTAATAGTTGCTGTGGGCAAATATTCTTTAACATACAGTAAGAGATTATTTAAATTCCAATTTATTCAAATATTTAAAAAGAAGGATAAATTCATCATGCCAAGACCAAAAACAAAAGAGGATTTGATTATAGCTGCTAAAGAAAATTATGAGAAACTAAATACAATTATTTTAAAAATGTCTGACGAAGAGTTGAATACACCTTTTGATTTTTCAAAAGATGAAAAGAAGAAGGAAGTTCATTGGAAAAGAGATAAAAATTTAAGGGATATATTAATTCATCTTTATGAATGGCACCGGCTACTTTTAAATTGGATAAATTTTAATCAGAATGGAGAAGAAAAGCCGTTTATTCCTAAACCATATAACTGGAAAACTTATGGTGATTTGAATGTTGAGTTTTGGAAAAAGCATCAGGATACAGATTTAGAGAAAGCAAAAGAAATGCTAAAGGGATCACATAAAAAAGTTTTAGACTTAGCCGAGACATTTACAAACGAAGAATTGTTTTCTAAAGATGTATATAAATGGGTTGGAGGAAGTTTACTTGGTTCATATTTTGTAAGTGCAACTTCAAGCCATTATGATTGGGCTATGAAGAAAATTAAGGCTCATCAGAAAAATTGCAGATTAAAATAGAAAAAGGGAAAGATATTATGACTAAAAACGAGATAATTATTTCATTACAAAAAGGGATAAATCCTTATGAAGAATATTATGTTGAAGATGAAGTTATGGAAGCTATGCTTGAATATCCTAATCCTTTTGAATTAGTTGCTCCTATTCTGGAAATTATTGAATCTAATCCAGATATAGATTTTGGAACACCGGGGGATTTAGTACATTTTGTAGAGAAATTTTATAAAAAGGGATATGAGGAGTTATTGCTTAAATCTGTTCGAAAAAATCCTACTATACATAATATATGGATGCTTCATCGTTGTTATATTGATGAAGATAATCCTTTACACAGCAAATTTGCACTTTTAATTAAAGAAATTAAAGAGGATGAATCTGTATCTAGTAAAATAAAAAAGGTAATCGAAGAGTTTAGCTGGTAAATTTATAATTAATGGGACTATCTCAAAATAATTCATAAATATAATTTTTACAGTATTTTTTCAATTTTGAGACAGTCCCATTTTTAATTATAAGAAGTTACATTTGAACTATAAATTTAGTTTATCAATCATTTAAAGTTGGTGGAGAAAATGAAATATCGGGCATTGGAAATTAAAGGAATAATTTTTTTAAATCTAAAATGGGAAACTCATGGAAGGAGATGACATTGGACTGGATAGAAAGTTTTAGAATACTTCAAATAGAACCTACAAATAATAAGAAGGAAATAAAGATAGCATATTCAAAATTATTGAAAAAATATAATCCGGAAGATTATCCTGATTTATTTATTAAAATACAGGAAGCATATGAAACAGCTTTAAAATATTCCGGAAATTCTTTTGAATATACTGAAAAAAATAATAAAAATACTTCTAACGAATACACTTATGAAGAAAAAAGTGATGAATATGAAGAAATGAAAGACTATAATGTTGACAAATGGATTAATGAAGTAAAAAAATTATCAGAAATGAAAAATAGAAAACTTGAAGATTGGCTTCAACTTTTTAAAGAATATAATGAAAATATGGATAGTAAGGAAAAAGAGGAAATCATAAAAAAGCTTGGAATGATTTATGAAAAGAATAATTATATAGAAATTTCAAATTTCTTTTTCAATAATGGCGAAACTATTTACAAAATACCTGACATGCTAACAGATTTAACAGAGATAGAAAGAAAAGTTTTTATGGATAATACAGTTTTCAATAAATATCATATAACATCTGCAATAATTGAAAATTATAGGGAAAATATTGATAAAGACAAAGCAGTGGATAATTTTATTGAAAATTTTTTTGAAATAGGAATAGTTAAGATAATAAATCAAACTTTTGGACTGTATGATTTAAAAGAAGAGAAAAAATATAGTAAAATAGGAATTGGAAGAAAATTGAATTTCTCTTTATCTACAAACTTAAAAGAAAAATTCACTAAAATTTCTGAATTGTATGAAGTTATGTATTCTAAAAATCAAAATAAATTTTTAAAAATATTTAACTTTATTTTTTGTCTTTCAATATATGCTACTACTTTCTTTGCATATATTAATTCAGATTTAATTTCTTTTTTTCTTGCATGGGTTATAATTACAGGTGTTGTAATTTTATTAGATTGCATATTTACAAAAATAACGAATGGATTTGACTGGGCAAAATTATTATCTCCAATAAAAAATATAATTATAATTATATGTATTGCAGTTTTTTTTCAAAATTCAATAGTTGAGACCAGAGAAGAATATCATTTTTTATTTATAATAATAATGACTGTACTTTTAATTCTTTTGATTGGAAAAGTTATAATTGCAAGAATAAATTATAATAAATTAAAAACAATGATATCTGAAATATTAAATAATTTTATAAAAAAAGATGACTCAGTATGGGGATTTTAGGAAACTTTAAAATATTCAAAAATAGGTTTTACTGCTGAAAGGAGAAAATACAATGGGGAAAATGATAGGAATAGACTTGGGTACAACTAACAGTCTTGCAACATATATTGATGAAACAGGAGAAATAAAATTTATAAAAAATGAATATGGAAATATACTTATACCTTCTGTTGTAGGAATTAATGAAAATGATGAAGTAATTGTGGGGGAACTGGCAAAGGAAAGAAGAATGTTAAATCCTTTAGATACAGCAAGTAATTTTAAAAGAAAGATGGGAACAAATGCTAAAATAAAAATAAAAGGGAAGGAATTTGATGCACAGATGCTGTCATCACTTGTTCTGAAACATTTAAAGGGGAATGCTGAAAGACAGCTTGGAAGTGAAGTAGACAGGGCAATAATAAGTGTTCCTGCCTATTTTAATGATAAACAGAGAAAAGATACTAAAATTGCAGCAGAACTGGCAGGACTTCAGGTGGAAAGACTGATAAATGAACCAACTGCAGCTGCATTATCCCTTGGAAGTAATATTCTTGACAGAAATCTTAAATTTCTTGTGCTTGATTTAGGTGGAGGAACATTTGATGTGACATTGCTTGAAACATTTGAAAGAATCATGGAAGTAATTTCAATAAGTGGAGATACAATGCTTGGAGGGGAAGATTTCACAACAAAAATATGTGAGATATTTCTAAAAAAGAATGGTCTTTACCAAGGAGAATTTACAAAGGAAGAAAAAACCTTGATTTATACGAAAGCTGATAGGGTAAAAAAGCTTATAGGTGTTAAAAATGTTGAAATGAAGATAAAACTTAAGGATAAAGAATATTCTACAATGATAACGCAGGAAGATTTTAAGGAAGCGGTAAAGCCTCTTCTTGTAAGAATGAAAAATGCAATAGATATAGCATTGAAAGACGGTAATACCGATCCAGCTGAAATAGAGAAAATTATTCTCGTTGGTGGAGCAGTAAAAATGGGAATAATAAGAGAATTTACAGAAAAATATTTTGAAAAGCTGAGAAGCAGAAATAACTCCTTCAATGAAAATTATTATGAAGAAAATGATTTTATCAATGGTGAAGAACTGGTTTCAATCATTGGAGAACCTGATTCTGCAGTAGCTTATGGAGCCGGAGTTACTGTAGGAATGAAAGAAAGGAACAAAGCTTTCAGTGAGAGAATACTTACAGATGTATGTCCATTTACATTAGGTATAGAAGTAATAGGAAAAAAATTTTCACCAATTATTCATAGAAATACAACAGTACCTGCAAGTAAGTCTGAATATTACTATACAGTTCACGATAATCAGAAAATTATAAGAATAGCCATTTATCAAGGGGAGAACCTTGAAGTAGAAGAAAATCTCTTTCTAGGAGAGTTTGAGCTTAAGGTTCCTAAAAATAAAGCAGGAGAAGAAGCAATAAATGTAAGATTTACCTATGATATTAATGGTATCCTAGAAGTAGAGGCAACATCAGTCACAACTGGAGAAAAACGTAATAAACTTCTCATAAATAGTGATTTGTCAGAAAAGGAAAAAGCAGAAAAAATAAAAAAACTTGAAGAAATTAAAATGGAATCGGAAAGTAGAAACAAGGATAAACTGCTTATAGAAAGGGCAAACAGAATTTATTCAGAAATAAGCAGTAGTGAAATTAGAAGTTATATTTCAGGGTATCTGGAACAGTATGAAATGATTTTAAAGACTGACAATAAAATCAGAATTAAGAAAGCAAAAAAAGAATTTTCAGAATTTCTGGATAGAGTGGATCCGGAATTAAGTGATTTGGATATTGATGAGATTTTAAGAGATAAGAAAGCAAAAAGAGAAATAGAAATTGAAGAAGACGATGATGATTTAGGATTTTTAAATTAAATTCAATGGGAGCCATATCCAGGTTCCTATTTTTTTTCAGAAAGATGCCGGTAAAAAATATTAATTTTTTGTTTATTTGTATTTACATTTTGTGAAAAATATAGTATACTAACACGTGAAATTATTCCTATTCAATATATGGGAGTAAAAACGCTTATAAAAGATAGAGGAGAGAAAAGAATTATGAAAGTAGTAGTAGTTGGATGTACTCATGCTGGAACGGCAGCAATACTAAATCTGAAAAAGGTAAATCCAGATGTGGAAATAACAGTGTTTGAAAGAAATGACAACATTTCCTTCCTTTCATGTGGAATTGCACTGTATGTTGGTGGTGTAGTAAAAGACCCTCAAGGATTATTTTACTGTTCACCGGAAAAATTGAGAGAATTAAATGTTAATACAAAAATGAGACACGATGTAAAAAATGTTGACATAAAAGGTAAAAAGATTCATGTGGCTAATTTAGAAACTGGGGAAGAATTTGATGAAACATTTGATAAATTAATTGTAACATCAGGTTCATGGCCAATTATTCCTCCAATTGAAGGAATAGAAATGAATAATATTCTCCTTTGTAAAAATTATAACCATTCAAATGAGATAATTGAAAAAGGGAAAAATGCTAAAAAAGTAGTAGTAGTTGGGGCAGGATATATCGGAGTGGAACTTGTTGAAGCATTTAGAGATAATGGAAAAGAAGTTGTACTTGTAGATGCAGAAGAAAGAATACTAAGCAGATATTTTGATAAGGAATATACTGAAATTGCTGAAAAAGCATTTAAAGACAGAGGAATTGTAATTGCTACCGGAGAAAAAGTTGTAAAATTTGAAGGTGAAAATGGAAATGTAAAAAAAGTGATTACAGATAAAAATGAATATGATGCAGACATGGTAATAATGTGTGTAGGATTTGCACCTGCTACATCACTTTTTGAAGGACAGCTTGACATGCTGCCTAATGGAGCTATAAAAGTTGACGAATATATGAGAACAAGCGATAAAGATGTAATGGCTGCAGGAGACTGCTGTTCAGTATACTCAAATGCCCTTAACACTCATATATATATCCCTCTTGCAACAAATGCAGTAAGAATGGGAACTTTGGCTGCACTGAACTTATCTGAAAATAAATTCAGACATCCTGGAACTCAAGGAACATCAGGAATAAAAATATACGAAAATAATATGGCGGCAACAGGTATTACAGAAGAAACGGCTAAAGCAGAAGGAATTGAAGTAGAATCAGTTATGGCTGTAGATAATTACAGACCTGAATTTATGCCTACCTATGAAGAAGTAATGCTTAAAGTGGTATTTGACAAGAACAGCAGAAAAATTTTAGGGGCACAGCTAAATTCTAAAATGGATTTAACTCAGTCAATAAACACTCTATCTGTATGCATTCAAAATGGAATGACAATAGATGATTTAGCATTTGTTGATTTCTTCTTCCAGCCACATTATAATAAGCCTTGGAACTTTATAAACGTGGCAGGATTAAATGCATTAAAATAATATATTTAATTTAAGGCTATCTCAAAAAATTGAAAAATAGTGTAAAAACTATATTTATGAATTATTTAGAATTTCACAATACAAAACAGGAAATGAATTTAGAAAAAGTCAACAACCTGAATTTTCAGGTGAATTTTGACTTTTTCTTTATGAATGACTGTTTTGTATAAGTGAAATTTTAGTAAATGAATAAATATGTTTTTTGTATTTTTTTATTTTGAGACAGCCCCATTTTCTTCTAAATAAAACTTTTTTATCATAATTCCATTTTATCTTCTTAACTTTTTTCTAATTTCAAGCTTCCTGTTATTTTTAAAAATACATCTACCTAAAACAATGTCTGCTGGTTTGTTGCTGATAATTCAGGTACACATTCATATGTTTTCAGCAAGTCCATTACTGTTTTATTTAATTTTGTCCTTTTTACAAGATCCTCCATTGACAGGAACTCTCCGTTCTTTCTTTCATTTACAACGTTAACTGCAACTGACTCACCAAGTCCATCCATTGCAATCAACGGCATTCTTATCTTTCCGTCTTCAATAGTGAAGGAAGTTGCTTCCGATTTATAAATATCTATCTGTAGAAGCTCTATTTTTCTGTAATGCATTTCAATCAGAATTTCATACAGGAACAGTTCCTGCTTTTCCTTTGCATTAAGATTTCCTTTTGCATCAAGCTCCTTTTTTGACCTCTTCAGTTCATCAACAGGCTTAAACATTGCTGTCATTTTAAAATCCGCAGCCTTTCTGTTTAAAAATGCCGTATAAAATTCAAGCGGATAATAAACTTTAAAATAAGCTATTCTCACAGCCATCATTACGTAAGCCACAGCGTGCCCCTTAGGAAACATATATTTTATTTTCTCACACGAATCAATATACCACTGTTTTACCTTATGTTTTTTCATTATTTCTGAAAATTCTTTCCATTTTTCAGGATTTTTAGTAGGCTGCCCTTTTCTTACAAATTCCATTATTGTAAAGGCAACTGATTTATCAAGCCCGTTATCAATCAGATAGTTCATAATGTCATCACGGACTGTTATTATTTCACTTAAGGTAGCAATACCCTGCCTTACATATTCCTGTGCATTATTCAGCCACACGTCAGTTCCATGGGAAAGCCCTGATATTCTTACGAGTTCCGCAAATGTCTTAGGTTTTGTATCCATAAGCATCTGTTTTACAAACGAAGTTCCAAATTCAGGTATTCCTGATGAACCTGTTTTAGAATCAATATCCGCAGGTTCCACACCAAGAGCCTCTGTTCCGCTGAACAGGCTCATAACCTTTTCATCATCAAGAGGAATACTGTAAATATCCACTCCTGTCAAATCCTGAAGTATTCTCAATGTAGTCGGATCATCATGTCCAAGTATGTCAAGTTTTACAAGCTGCTCATCCATTACGTGATAATCAAAGTGAGTCGTTTTTGACTCGGCATTCATATCATTTGCCGGTCTCTGAATAGGACAGAAATCGTATATGGACTTGTCACTTGGTACAACTATCATTCCTCCCGGATGCTGGCCGGTTGTTTTTCTCGCCCCTTCACATCCTTTTGCAATTCTTGTAAGTTCAGCTTTTCTCTTACTTATTTCAGGGCTTCCTTCTATTTCCTCAAAATATTTTCTCACATATCCAAAAGCGTTCTTTTCTGCCAATGTTGCAATTGTTCCTGCCCTGAATACATTATCAGACCCGAACAGTTCTTCAGTATATTTATGTATTTCTCCCTGATATTCCCCTGAAAAGTTCAAATCTATATCCGGTACCTTATCTCCATTGAATCCCATAAATACTTCAAAAGGTATTGCATGACCATCTTTTATATATTTTGTTCCACATTCAGGACATACCTTATCAGGCAGATCAGGCCCACTTCCTTCAAATTCCATAAATTCAGTATGTTTACAGTTAGGGCATCTGTAATGTGGATAAAGACCGTTAACTTCAGTTATTCCCATAAGATATGCCACAATCGAAGAACCTACAGATCCCCTTGATCCCACTAAATATCCATTATCAAGAGATTTTTTTACAAGTTTCTGAGCTATAAGGTAAAGAACTGCAAATCCGTTTCCTATTATTGAGTTCAGTTCCTTCTCTATTCTCTCATTCAAATGTTCAGGAACATTTTCTCCATACAGTTCATGCAGTTTTGCATAAGTCATACGTCTTACTTCTTCTTCGGCTCCTTCTATTTTTGGCGGATAGAATCCTGTAGGAATAGGCCTTACTTTCTCTATCATATCGTTTATTTTATGAGTATTTTCTACAACAACTTCATACGCCTTGTCTTCACCTAAATATGAAAATTCTTCCAGCATTTCCTCAGTTGTTCTGAAAAATAGCCTTTTATCATAAGAAAATATACGGCGACCCATTCCGCTTCCTAAAATAAGTACGCTACGGTTAATTGCTTCCCTTTCTTCCAGATAATGGGCATCTCCTGTTGCAACTACTATTTTCCCCAATTTTTTCCCAAGATCATAAAAATAATTATTCATCTGTACGATTTTATCAAGACTTTCAACATCTCCAGTTCCTTCTAAATCAACATAGTTTGTCAGAGGATGAATTTCAATGTAGTCATAAAATTTTGCCCTTTCCTCAATATCTTTCAAATCCGATCCACGTATAAACATATTCGCAAGCTCACCATTATTTCCAAATACTGCCGATGCCGAACTTGCAATCAGAAGATTTTCCCTCTTTTCATTTAACAGTGATTTAGGTATTCTAGGCTTTCTATTACCAAAAAATTCAATATGGCTTCTTGATACAAGCTCATAAAGATCCCTTAATCCTGCCTGATTTTTCACAAGAATCATTGTATTAAGTGTTTCAGCATTCTGTATATTTGTCTCCAGTTCCCTGCTTATTTCTGTAAGTTTTAATATTCCCCTACTCAGCACCATATTTAAAAATTTCTGAAATATTTCAGCAGTTGCTTTTGCGTCATCCACTGCCCTGTGGTGATTATCAAGGGAAATATTAAAATAGTTAGCTACATTCTTAAGTCCAAATCTTTTCTGATCAGGTAGCAGAACTCTTGCCCAGTGTAGTGTATCTATAACGCTTGGGGAATATTCCAGCCCTTGATTTTTAGCCTTCTGATTAATAAATCCCACATCAAACTTGGCGTTGTGTGCAACAACTGTTGTATCCTTACAGAATTCCAAAAATTCAGGCAATACCTTCTCAATGTTGTCAGCATCCTTCACCATGTCATTTGTAATATTTGTAAGTTTTGTAATTTCTTCAGGAATATTCATTTCAGGATTTACAAACACAGAAAATTCATCTATTATTTCTTTTCCTTTTAATTTAATTGCTCCTATTTCAATTATTTTGTCATTATAAGGGTCAAGTCCTGTCGTTTCTATATCGAATACAACATAAACTTCTTCCTCTATCAGTTTATCTGACGGCTTCGTTATCATATCCTGCTCATCATCGACAACATAGGCTTCCACTCCAAAAATTATTTTGAAATTATCATTTGATTCCTTGTATGCAAAAGGAAAGGAATGCACTACTCCAAAATCTGTAACTGCAATTGCTTCATGACCAAATTCCTTTGCCCTCTTTGCCAAGTCCTTTGCAGAAACTACTCCGCTCATTTCACTCATATTTGTATGGGCATGAAGTTCTATTCTTTTCTTTTCTGCATTATCTTTTCTAGCCTGCATTTTAGGTTCTATCTTGTCAATTTTCTTTGTATTTATGTAGTATTCTCCATTAAATCTGTCTGCTTCGAGTCTTCCAATTACCTTCACCCAGTCATTCAGACCTATTTTCACATCTTCGGATTTCTTAAGAAAAATCCTACATCCTATAGAATCTGCATAATCGGTAATTATAAAGTCACATTTTGTATTTCCATTTTTTGTTTCTGAAATATCTATGTGGAAAATATGCCCTTCAAGAGCAATTTCCTCATTCAGGTTCAAGCTGTCAAGCACACTGAAATCACTGGCTTTTCTGTCAGACACTTTTTTCCTGTAATCACTGTGTACTGTATTTCCCTTATTTCCATTCCATTTTTCCTTCGTTTCTTCCTTTGGAGGTTCAAATACAGGAAGTTCTTCCACCTTCACAGCTTTTTCCAGATTTTTCTTCTTCTCTTCAATCATTTTATGAATTTTTTCAAAATTCCCACTTGTAAATTCCAGATTGAAATTTTTCCCTGTAGTGTTGTATATTCTCTGTTTCAAATCACCCAATATATCAGAATTTCTTCCATGCTCTATAAGATGTTCCGATGGAAGTTTTATGAAAATGTTATCTTCAATATTATCCACTTCATAATTGGCAAAAATATACTGATGTCTTGCACTTTCAGATTTATAATTATCAATAATGAATCTTATGAAGCCTTGCACATCTCTTTCAAGCGTTTCAGGTTCAACAGTTATTTTCATCCTTAACTGAAGTTCCCCACCAAAACTCTTATACAGCAATTTGCGTAAATCTGCAAGTTCTTCATTTGCATTGTAATCATTTACTTTAACATGTATTTCCATTTCCTTCTTTTTTGCAAACAGATTTACATGCTCTATCTTGAAACTTTTCATATCATACTTTGCCGTAAAATCATTTGACGGCTTTAATTTTAAATACTTTGCTGACATTCTATCATTACCTTTGCTTTCTAGTTTTTATTTTATAATTTTATTTTTTATATTATACAATATCCAAAAAATTATTACAAAAGTTTTTGGTTAGAATTTATTTTATCTCTATAATACATATGAGGGCAAAAAAATACCGCCAATATAATATTGACGGTACTTTTCATATTTTTACTTAATTTCTTAATTAAAATTATATTTTAATTAGAAACTTTTCTTTGAATAAAGAGTTATTAGTAAATCGCTCTAAATCCAATTCCTCCTCTTATGTTGCTTCCCTTAGTATCATAACCTGCATTTACTGTTACTCCGAATCTTGTATTGTCAATTCCGATATTCAGGTCAAATTTACCATTTCCTCTTCTGTCTTCTTTTTCTTTTTCAAGGTTATACCATCCTGCTGAAGTATATCCTACTTTGGCCTGATTTCTGTTCTGAATTTTTCCAAGTTCATTTTCATATGCAGCTGACAGTCCTACTGACAACTGTGTTCTTACTGCAAGAGGCTGCACATACTTAAATTCCACTCCTACTTCCGGTTTTACTGAGAAATAGTCATTTCCAGCTACTTCAAGACGCATTTCTCCAGATTTTTCTTTTATATCTGTAAATCTTCCATATTCCATTTTCAGCATTCCATATGGTCTAAGATGTGTTCTCTCGCTCATTCTTATATCATAACCCAGTTCATTTTTCAATGCCGCTCCATACGAATAATAAGTACCTTTTGCTCCAAATACATCATCAACTACCCAGAATTTACGGTTAATATGGTTTATTCCTCCAAATACATCCCCTGATATAGTCCATCTTAAGTTTCCATTATGGTCTCCTAGCGGTGACATTGTTTTGAATATTCCTAACTTAAGCATTGTCTGGTCTTCTTTTGAGCCTCCCAGATCTTTAAATTTGAATCTGTTAGTAACTGCTCCTGCATACCATCCACTTGAATGTCCTAATTTTACTGTTTCATCTTCGTGAACATATGCAACTCCATAGGCATTGCTTCTATAATCGTGTATTCCTGCTGTATTTGTGTTATATTCATCTTTCATTCCAAATACTTTTATCTTATTATTCTGTTTAGAAGGATTTCTCCATTCATTTTTTAAATATCTAAATTCCTTATCTAAAGAATTTCCTGTTTCATAGATTCTCTGTTGAGTATTTGCATACTGGTGTCCCTTCATTTCATCAACTGCCTGTGCAAATATTCCGGCTTCTCCTTTTCCAAGTTCATTAAGCTTGTCATAAATAGCTTTTTCCCTTGTTCCTGTACCTTCTACACCATATCTTTCTTCTAATCCGCTCATAAAATTATAGGAATCTGTATCTTTTGCAAAGGAAGTATACGGTATTTTAGAAAGATATACATTTTTCAGTTCATTAGTAACCGGATCCTGAGTTGCAGTTGCTATCCAGCTCAAACTTCCTGAATATATTTGCCACTTCATTGTTGGATTAGTTGCATTTACCTGGCTGATTGCCGTATTGTAAGGGGCAATTATATTATCTCCCAGCAAAATATCCTTTGAATTTGTATATTTTGATGCTTCTGTACCAAATATAAGGTTAACTCTTTTCAGTCTACTTAAATGCTGAAGACCGCTAATAGGATTTGTATAGTTTACACCTGAAGTATCAACATACATTCCTAGGCCTGCTTTACCTCCACCATTATTTTCTACTGACATTTCTTCATTTGTCAGATTTATTGAAGTAGCTCCTACTGTAACTATATTTGCTGCTGGTGATGGGATATTTGTATCTAATGTTACAGGAGTTACGATTGATCCATCTCTAATTACTGAAGCAGAAGGTGCTCCAGGATAAGGCAGCTTAAATTCTATTCCTTTTACGCTTTTTGAAGTATCAGACCCTGTAGAAACATAGATTCTTTCAGAGTTTGTTCCACTTGCAGAAATACTTCCTCCATTTTCTTCCACTCTTGAATTTTTTCCTACATATACCCCTATTCCATCTTCAGAATTAATATTAATTGTTCCATAGTTCTTTATAACTCCATTATTTAATGTATACACTCCTATTATTGAATCTCCGTTTGGTCCGGCAGTAGTCTGAATATTTCCGTAATTTTCTCCGACAGCATAGTCATCTATATACATTCCAACAGAACTTGAACCTGAAAGGTTAATATCTCCTCTATTTATCGCCTTGGAACCTGCACCGCTCGCATACATTCCAACTCCATTTTCATCAATTACATTAATTACTCCAGTATTTTCTATAGAAGCTCCATTTTTTGCTCCCATTCCTATTGAATATGCATTTGTTGCCGTGTCAGATTTTCCAACAGTTATATTTCCTGAATTTATGGCATTTCCCATACTTCCATCTACATATATTCCTACGTTTCCTTCACCATTTCTAAAATCAATATTTCCACTGTTAACAACATTTCCAGCTGAATATATTCCAAAATTTCTTCCTGCAGAACCTGCTGCTGAAGTTATATTTGAAGTATTAATTATATTGCTGTTTGCTCCTGCTGAATAAATATATGCAGAATTATTTCCAAGACCTATATTTGCTATATTACTTATTATTGTATTTCCAGGTGTTGATGTATTTGAATCCATTATACCTACAGATCCATTTCCTATCACCATATTTGCGGCATTTCCGGCAGTCAGTGTCTGATTACTTCCAGCCATATAAATTCCTGCTCCGTTATTATTACCTACTTTTATAGTTCCTGAATTTACATTTATGTTCTTTCCTAATGAGTAAATTCCTACACCAGAATCTCCAACAGTAATATCTCCATCATTTTCTACTTCATATCCATATATTCCTATGCTTCTTGCTTTTGTTTCAATTTTTGATCCTGAAGCTGTTTTTACTTTATTATTTTCACCATTTGTATATATTCCAACATTACTGTCATTATTTATAGAGGCTGAATCATCAGAAAATTCTATTGTTCCATTATTTTCTATAACATATCCGGCATTTCCTGTATCTTTTAAGGCATATATTCCTGTATTTTTATCTCCAGCCATAGTTATTGTTCCTGTATTGTTTACAAGTGTAGTTCCAGCTGCCAAAATATTTCCAGGTTTATATATCATTGCAGCGCTTTCTCCCTGTGTTGATGCTATAGTTCCACTATTTCTAAGTACTTCCGAAGAAGGTGTTGTTGAAGTATTTTCAAAGAACATACCTGTATTTCCTGTTCCATTCAGATTTATCGAACCTTCATTTGACATCAGTGAATTTGCTGTTCCAAAAAGTGCAGTAGCTGCTGTTCCACCAAGCGTAATATTTCCTCTATTTATAACATTTCCATTTTCAGCAAATATTCCTATGGAATTTGCTCCTGCAAGATTTATATTTCCTGCTGTTTCATTTACCAATGTTACATAATTTTTATTGGAATTTTTATTTTTCTGGGCTATAGCCGCCTGTCCGGCCGCTGTTCCAGAGATAGTATTTTCATTAATTATTGATGAATTTGAAATCTCAAGCTGATTATAGCTGTCAGTAGCGCTATCTAAATTTACAGGTGCATCTACCTTAAGTTCACTTAAATACATCATAAATGTTTTATAATCTGAACCTGTTATTACAGGAGCTCCTGTAAGTCCACTTAAAGCTCCGGCCGCTGTATTACTCAAATTCATTTTTACATTTGAAGCAACAAACAATCTGGAACCGTTTTGCATATTTAAATTCGCATTACCTAAAGTTCCTCCAAAGTTTGTATTGAAGTAATTTTGGATATCTCCTGTAAGGAATGAACCATAAGATATTGAATTATTATACCCTGACACACTTCCAGCAGATGAAAGTGCTCCTGGAATATAGTAAAATGCCGTACCTCTATTTGTTGCATCTGTTCCACCTTGAACAACTGCATTTAATGTACCATTTACAAGAACTCTTCCTGTTCCTGTATTTCCATTATAAAATAATAGTGACTTGCTACCAGTTGTTGTATTTACAGTTTTTCCTGAAGCTATTTCAATATTCCCATTATTATCTGAATAGAAGTTTACAGCTCCATCTGATGCATTAATAGTAGAATTTCCTATTTTTAAAGTTCCATTTGAATATACTCCAAGAGATTTATCTCCATTTACATTTACAGTAAGCGTTCCTCCTGTACTGTCAACTGTCGATCCCTGTCCTGTAACAATTCCATATGTTCCTGAAGTAGCAGTATTTCCTCCTGACACAGTTACAGAACCTGTATTTGTTATTTTTCCTGTATCTGAAGTCATAAGCCCTATAGAACCGTCTGAAGTAGCAGATATACTACCTTTATTTTCTCCTTCACCTGTTCCATAAACAGCCATTCCAATATTTTCACCTGCAGTTATATTTACCTTTCCTGCAGTATCATTTATAACTTTTGCATTATCTGTAAAAAGCCCTATATTATGTTTTCCTGTACTTGTTATATCTATTTTATTTTCATTTTTAAGTACAGGTGTTAAAGTTCCTGTCTTATTTGCACGTAGTCCAATCGCTTTGTCCTTACTTCCTTCAATGCTTATCGTTCCTTTATTTGTTCCCGATACTTCTTCTGAGTATATTCCGAACGAATCTTTTCCTTTTATTGTTATTGTTCCGCTGGCACTATTTTCAAGAACAGCATTTCCACGAGTACCTACCCAGTCATTTGCTTTTTTTACAGCAATTCCCCCGGAAGTGTCATTATTAACATTTATTGTACCATCATTTTTAAATTCTGTATTCTCACTTAATCTACTATCATTTCCATAAGCTCCAAATGCTATACCGTAACTTCCTGTTCCTCCAAGAGTTATAGTTCCACCTGCACTATTTAAAGCTTTTATAACTACGTCATTATAAAATCCGCTTGGATAAGTTGCTCTCAGTCCTCCATTTTCTGTTGATGCATACAGTTTTCTATTTACAATATTTATTCCAGTAGATTCATTTCCAGCAAGATTTATTTTCCCTCTATTTTCAAATGTCTGCATACTTCCTGTAGCATTTGGCTGTTCCGGAGTCATTGTAAGACCCAACTGTTTATTACCAAGACCGTTAATCTCACCTTCATTTATAGCAGAAAATATCCCTACCAATGGATTCCCCTGTATCTCCAATCCTCCAGTAGTTTCATTATAAAGATTTATAGTACCTTTATTTACAATATCTGCTCTCTGAACATCAGAACGTCCCCAGTCTCCTGCATCTACTACACCCGCTCTGACTCCATTTCTTTTTATATTTAAAGTAAGTCCCGGATCTATCGTGTAGGTTTTTGTAGTACCTCCTGTTCCTGCAACTCCTATATCTATAAATGTTTCCGCTATTCTTGTTGTTACACTTGGATGGTGTGTAGCAGGATCAGTTTGACTTCTCGCAGGCGTTGTATTATTAATTTCATATGTTCCAGGAATTGTTGCATTGCTATTTAAACCTAGAGTATCCAATCCAGTAGAGTTCCATATTGCTGATAGTGATATTGCCGTAACATTAACTGCAGGTGGATTTAACACTGGTATTTCAGGTTTTACAGGATTAAATTCCACTGTTTCAGGAACCTGAGGATTTGCTACAGACTTCTCAGCTACCGTTACATCTATTTTTTGAATGACCCTAGGATTTATAGTTGCAAACATTCCTATTTCACTTTTAGGTTCATAAGTAGAAATAAGATCAAGCGAAGTTGAATTATAATTTCCATTACTTGTATTTGCAGTATATTTTGTTAAATCAGAAATCATCCCTCTGTTATACTTTATATTTTCAGTTTTTCCTCCATATCCTTTATAACGTCCTCCCCAGTTATTATAAAAATAGTTCACACCAAACTGCCATGAACTCCATGGAGATTTTACTACATGATCTCCTTGTTCCATAAGTTTTACCAACTCAAGATTTGCACCTTTTATTAACTTATTATTTTCCTTTCTTGCTTCCTTAAATATATCCTTCATGTCATCTATGGAAGTTACAAGCTGCTTTTTCTCACCATTTATTGAATTATTTTCATCTGATTTTCCTATTGCCTGTGCTATACCACCAGTCATAAGAAAAGTAAAAAGTAAACTTTTTGTATATTTTATTTCTTTGCTTCTTTTTATAAAAGATCTTAATCTCTTTTCTAAACTTCTCAAATTATTACTCATTTTGCTCTCCTTTTTTGTATTTTTTATAATAAATCCCTTTTAATAATAACTTTTCTTAGTTTTATTCAGTTTATTATATTAAAAAGATTATATTATATTATTACATTATCTAAATTACAGAAAATAAAAGTTTTTTAATCTTAAAAAATTTTTTTATATTTTTTAATACTTCTATTTATCAGTAATCAGACATTCTTTCTTACGAAATTCTAAGGGAAATTATACCAAATACAAACGAAAAAATCAATATATTTTTTATATACAAAATTTTAAATAAAATTTTAACAAAAAAAAATACATAAATCAGAATTCCTTCTAATCTATATATTTTCTTAAAATTTCACATTCAGTTTGATTTTTCTCTTCTAAAATCTCTTTTTAAATCTCAATCACATTCGCATCACAGCCGATGTTTTCAAGGTATTTTAATAAATCGGATGTTTTAATAAATATTGTTTTTTCATTTGTATTTGGATGAAAGCTCATACGTTCTTCATTTATTATTTCCTTATCTATATACACCTTTATATCCTTATCTTTATTATTTAATAAGCCAAATGGCGATACAGTTCCCGGTGGCAGCATCATTTTTTCATAAAGACTTTTTTCAGATGCCATTTTTATCTGATTCGCAGAAACTATTTCCTTGAATCTAAGCATATCCAGCCTTTTACTGTCATCCATAATAAGAAGATAAAACTCCGTCTTTTTTCTATTTGTCAGAAACATAGTTTTTGTACGGACTCCTTCTATCCCTTCAATGAATTTATCTGCAAGTTCTGTAGTTACTGCAGGTTCGTGCTCCACAAGTTCAAAAGGAATGACAAGTTCATCCAGTTTTTCTTTTACCTTCAAAAACATATCCATTATTACATCCTCCTTATGATTTCTTATTACAGCTTATTTTTCAAGCCATTCTTTCAATAAATCTTCTGCTTTTTCAATTTCAGAACTGTCTATTGAAAGCCCTTTAGTAACTGTTGAATTTGGACAAAGTTTCTTTATATCTCTTACACTTGTCCCAAGTCCACTTCCTCCATTTGTACATATTGGCTTAATTGTTTTTCCTTCAAAACCGTATTCTTCAAGGAATGTAAAAACAACCATTGGCATTGTATTGCAGTAATTAGGGTATGCCAAATAAATTGTGTCATATTTTTCAGGCTCCTGAAGATATTCGTCAAGCTCAGGTCTTGCGTTATTATTAAAATCTCTTTCTGCTTCTTCAGCACATATTTTATAGTTATCAGAATATTCCACAAGCTGTTTTATCTGGAAAACTTCCGCTCCTGTCATTTCCTGTAATTTTTCCGCAACAATTTCTGTATTTCCTTTTTTTACTTCCTTAATTTCTCCATCAAAATAATTTTGTCCTCTTCTAGAATAAAAAGCTATTAAATCTGCCATTGATTGACCTCCAAAAAATTTATTTTATAATTTTATTATCACTTAATATATATTGTACCTTTTTAAAGGAAAAAAAACAAGTCTTAATAATATTTTTAATAAATTTTTTCATTATATTTACACACAGCAATAAAATTTTAATCAAGATATTTACTCTTTATCTAAAAATATGATATAATCAGATATATAATTACGAATGGAGGATTTTATGGGAAGACATGGTACAATAGCAGGGCGTAAAGAAGCTCAGGATAAAAAAAGAGCCGCTTCTTTTACAAAACTTGTCAGACTTATAACTGTTGCTGCAAGAGGTGGAGATAATCCTGAATTTAACGTTGCCCTTAAACATGCAATTGAAAAAGCTAAAGCAATTAATATGCCTAACGATAATATTAACAGAGCTATAAAGAAAGGTGCAGGAACAGATGGTTCCAATGCTTTTGAAACATTAAACTACGAAGGATACGGACCAGGAGGAGTTGCAATAATCGTTGAAGCACTGACTGACAATAAAAATAGAACTGCCGCATCTGTAAAAACTGCTTTTGATAGAAATGGTGGAAACCTTGGTGTTTCAGGATCAGTTTCGTACATGTTTGGAAGAAAAGGTGAAATCATTATTGAGAAAACTGCTGATATTGATGAGGATGCATTAATGGAAGTTGCCCTTGAAGCAGGAATGGAAGACATGGAAACTTTAGAAGACAGTTTCTACATTACTACAGAAACTGCAAACTTCGACGCTGTTGCCGATGCTTTAAGAGCGGCAGGATATACATTGCTTGAAGCTGATATTCAGTACCTTCCATCTATTGAGGTGGAAACTCTTGAAGAAAACGATCTTCAAAAATTGGCAAAATTAATCGATGTTCTTGAAAATGACGACGATGTTCAGAAAGTTCATCATAATTTTGCAGGTGACCTTTAGTTCTAATAACCTATAATAGAATAAATTTAGCGAAATCAATTTATTTTAAAAAAGTTTTCGCTATTTTTTTATTCCCTTTTCCCAATACATATTATAAAGTTTACAACAATAAAAAATGAGGGCTGAGAAACCCATGGCAAAAAATATATAATAAATATTTCTTCTGCTCATTTTTCCAAATACCCTCATAAATAAATTCTATTTCTAGTAAAATTATCTGATACTGTTGTTATACTCTCCTACAAGTTCGTTAAACTGTTTAACAATATTTTCAGGTGTTCCGTCTTCATTTTCAAGGAAAAAGCTGTTACGTAAAGTATGCTCATCTACTGCTTTTTTAGTTTCTATTCTTTCTATAAGAGATACAAGAGCCGCCTTGAAGTCATTTGCTTCATCCAGGAATCTTTCAAAGCTATGAGTATCAGTAGCTTTTTTCCCTTCCATTTTTATCAGTTTTTCATCTCTTATAGAAGTTTGATAGTCAGCTGTTGCTTTAATTAATTTTTCCTGTAAAGCTTTAAATTTAGATGCATCTCCACTTGTAAAATTAGCACCATTTAACTTCTGAGCACTAATTTCAGCCAATACTTCTTCTGCAACATTCATAATTGTCATTCTGTTGTATGCTATCATTCTTCCTTCTTTTTGATACATTTTAGCTTCTGCTTCTTTTTGTTCAGCAACTTTTTTATCCATTGCAGTTCTGAATGGAACAACTGCCGCTTCGTATTTCTTTATAAGTTCCAGGAATTTAGTATGGTATTCCTGTGCTTTTTTATAATTATCACTTGTGTAGTCTTTTCCGTCATAATACCCTTTCATATCCTGAGCAAGTGGCTGCAATTCTTCAAATATTGGAAGCAATGCATCCAAACTTTTATCTAAATCATCCCATTTTGGTTTAGCTTCTTTTGCTTTCTGCATTTGTTGAATAATTTGAGGAATTTGATAAAGATTAACATTTATACTTCCATCCGGTTTCTTAAACTGAGCTTCTGATCCTGCATCTTCAAAGTAATCTCCTGCACTCTTTTCAAAACTCAGCAACTGATTGTGAACTCCAACATAAAAATTGTATTTTTCAACTTCATTTACCTGTTTACTGCTTCCTCCTTTATTATTTCCTAAATCTTTAAAAGGATCATTTTTTGTTCCTTTTTTTCCACATGATATTACTAATACCAGCATAGTTAATATCACTAAAATTTTCTTCATGACTGTTCCTCTCTTTCTTAATTTGTATTTATTATTTGTTTTACTAATAAATTTATAGGATTTATAAAAATAATTTATACATAATCACTTTTATTTTTTATATTCTATCCCTCAAAATTTTATTTTATTTTTATTTGTTTTTTTATATTTTTTTGTTATATTTTTCTTTGCACTCAGAAATTTTCATTTGAACAGAAATATCCTTCTCACAATAATTAAATACCCTTTCAATTCTATCCTTCAATGTTTCAAGGTACTGCTTCCTGTAATTTTCATTTTTCTAAACCCTCAGTTCTTCCCTCTCCTCTGTCACTTCATCCTTATATTTTTCAAGTATAGGATCTATTTCTTCCCTTATGAAGTCTTCTGTCTGTTGAGGTGCAAATCCTGTGTAATTTGCTGAAACAAGGATTCCTTCCATATCTTCTACCTTAAGTCCCAGCCTTCCGTCTTTTATAATTCTATCAATTAATCTGTTAGGATTTCCATTCAGCTTAATTTCCTTTGTTTCCTCCATTGAAAGTTCCCTAATAATTTCATGAACTTCCTGTCTGTCCATTCCCTTTTTCACAGATTCCATAATAATATTTTCAGTTGCCATAAATGGAAGCTCTTTCTGAATATTTGCTTCAATTACTTTCGGATAAACAACAACTCCGTCCATAATATTAAGCCATATAATCAGAATTGCATCCACAGCTAAAAATGCCTGAGGAATAGATAATCTCTTACTTGCAGAGTCATCCAGAGTTCTTTCAAACCACTGTGTTGCAAATACAAGTGCACCTGTCTGCGAGCTTGAAATTACATATTTTGCAAGGGAAGAAATTCTTTCACTTCTCATTGGATTTCTTTTATATGCCATTGCACTTGAACCAATCTGATTTTTCTCAAAAGGTTCTTCCAGCTCTTTCAGATGCTGTAAAAGTCTGAAATCATTTGTAAACTTATGGGCTGACTGTGCAATATTTGAAAGCAGGTTCAATGTCTGGGCATCAACCTTTCTATCATAAGTCTGTCCTGAAACTCCTTGTTTTTTGCTAAATCCTGCCTTTTCAGTAACCAGTTTATCAAGCTGTTTCACTTTTTCAAAATCTCCGTCAAAAAGTTCCTTGAAGCTTGCCTGTGTTCCTGTAGTACCTTTTACTCCCCTGAATCTCAGATTATCCAATCTGAATTCCAGTTCTTCAAAGTCAAGAAGTAATGAATGAAGCCATAAAGTCGCTCTTTTTCCTACTGTTGTAAGCTGTGCAGCCTGAAAATGTGTAAATCCCAAAGTAGGAAGTGATTTATACTCTAAGGAAAATTCCTTCATTCTTTTAATCAGTGTAAGTAATTTTTTTCTAATAATAAGGAGTCCTTCTTTTATCTGGATTAAGTCGGTATTATCTCCCACATATGCACTTGTAGCTCCAAGATGTATTATTTTTCTTGCATTTTTAGCCTGTTCTCCGTACGTATGCACATGTGCCATTACATCATGTCTTAATTTTTTTTCAAACTCTGCCGCAACTTCAAAATCAACATCATCTTTATATTTTTTAAGTTCTGCTATCTGTTCATCTGTAATAAAATCAAGCCCAAGTTCCTTCTCAGCTTCTGCAAGGTTTATCCACAGCTGTCTCCATGTTCTAAACTTAAATTCCGGAGAAAACACATGCAGCATTTCTTTGCTTGAATATCTCTCTGCCAGTGGATTTGAATATATGTCCATATTTTCCATATTTGAAACTCCTCCTATTTTTTTATTCTATTTTACAACTTCTCCATTCCAGTCCTGTATTCCACCAAAGTCAATTACATTTGTATAACCTTTTTCGATTAGTCTTAATGCAGCTTCTCTGCTTCTTCTTCCACTTCTGCAGTAAACTAAAATCAAATCATCTTTATTTTTCAATTTTGTTTCTGCTTCATTTCCAATAGTTTCAAGCGGAATAGAAATTGCATTTGGAATATGTCCTTCGTTATACTCCTCTAAGCTTCTAACATCTACAACTATTGGTTTTTCAGTTAACATAATATTTTTAGCTTCATCTGAAGTTATTTTTTTATATTCTGCCTTTTTTTCATTTTTTACTTCTTTCGAATTTACTGAAACCTGTTTACTATTCATTGTTCTACCACATGAAATTCCTAATACAGAAATTAATCCAACTATTGCCATAAGTGCTATTTTTTTTATTTTCATTTCTAACTCCATTCTTTTTTCCAATTAATTATCCCAAATATAAATTGTTCCATCCTTAAAATATATTTTCTTTACCCAATCCTCATTTTCATTGAACTTTACATCAAAAGGTTCATATCTGACTCCTTTTTTTCTTTCATTAGTTTCATCTAAAAAACCAACTATGTATATTTTTTCATCCGTTTTAATAAAATTTCTTATCATTTTAGTAGATACTGCCTTACTTACTACAATTTTAGGCTTTTTACCATTTATCTGAAAATCTTTTTCAGTGTATACTTTTTTATCTTTTCCAATTGCCCTAAAATTCTGATATTCTAATTCTATCTCATTTTCATTGGTTTTTAGTAATCCATGACCGACTAATTTTAATGTAAGCGTTTCAAAAGAAATATTAGAAGTTGCTATATTTTTAAGTTTATCTGATTTATTTCCCTCTAATTTTTCCAGTTCTTCCCTTGCAGGTTCTACTCCATTTTCCAAAGCTCTTTTATACCATTTTTTAGCTTCTTCAATTTTTCCATTTTCTTCATAAAAACTTGCCAAGTTATACATACTTCCGACAAACCCTTTTTCAATTGCTTTCAAATGAGTTTCTTCACTTTTTTTTGTTTCTCCTAATTTTTCATAAACTAAAGCTAAGTTTACAAGAAGACCATCATTTTCATTATTTTTCAAAGCTTTTAAATAATATTCCTTAGCTTTCTTATAATCTTCTAATCTTTGATAAATAAATCCTAACATCCTTATAGAATTTTGATGATTCTGTTCCGCTGCTTTTAAGTAATATTTTTCAGCTTTTTTCAAATCCTCATAGTTATGAAAATACAAATTTCCTAAATTGTAATATCCTTTAACATCTCCACTTTCTCCAGCTTTTAAATAATACTCTACTGCTTTTTCAAGTTTCCCATTTTCAGAATAAAGAAGTGCTAAATTATTATATGCCTGTATTACACCTTTCTTTATTGCCTGCAAATAATATTTTTCAGCCTGAGGAAAGTTTTTCTCAATTCTATAAACTTCAGCTAAATTAAATAATGCAACTGTTCCACCTTTATCTACTGATTTTTGAAAATATTTTTTAGCTTCTGAATAATTTTCTTTTAAATAATACAAATTTCCTAAATCATTTAAAGCTATTATATTTCCTTTATCAATTGCAGACAAATATAATTTTTCTGCATTTTTAAAATCTTTCTGATAAAAAAATTCCCTTGCCTGTTCTACTTCTTTATCACCATTTTCAGCCATTGCAAAGGTTGAAAAGAGTAATATGCTAATTAAAATTAATAATTTCTTCAATATTCCATCAACTCCTAAAAATTATTTCACAATTTCAGTCAAGTCATATCTATAAATATTTTGACTTCTTTCAGGTCCTACTGAAATCATGGATACATTACATTTTAATTTCTTTTCTATATATTCTACATATTTTTTACAGTTTTCAGGCAGTTCATCGTAATTTTTTATTTGTGTAATATCTTCAGTCCATCCAGGAAGTTCATCATAAACTATATTCAATGTTTTAGATTTTCTTAAATTTCCAGGATAAGAATGATAAACTTTTCCATCAATTTCATATCCCACTGCCACTTTTATCGTTTCAAATCCAGTAAGTACATCAAGTTTTGTCAGTACAATATCAGTTAGTCCATCTATCAGCACAGCGTATCTTCCTATTACAAGGTCAAGCCATCCACATCTTCTAGGACGTCCTGTAGTTGCTCCATATTCATGTCCCACTGTTCTTAATTTTTCTCCAGTTTCATCATTAAGCTCTGTAGGGAAAGGCCCTTCTCCTACTCTTGTTGTATAAGCCTTCATAACTCCAAGAATTCTGTTTATCTTTTTAGGTGAAACTCCTGTACCTACTGTCACACCTCCAGCTGTAGGTGAAGATGACGTAACATAAGGATATGTTCCATAGTCAATGTCAAGCATTAATGCCTGTGCTCCTTCAAATAGAACCTGTTTTCCTTCTTCAATAGCTTCATTTATTTCTACAACTCCGTCTATTATTCTATGTCTTATTTTTTCAGCAAGTTTCATAAATCTTTCATATAATTCTTCCAAATCAAATGTATCTTTTCCATATCTTGTCAGCATATCATTTTTTTCTTTTACATTCCACTCCAGCTTATCCCTAAATCTTTCAGGCTCAAGCAAATCTCCTATTCTTATTCCGTTTCTTGCAATCTTGTCAATATAGCAAGGTCCTATTCCCCTCTGGGTAGTTCCTATCTTATTTGCTCCCATTGCTTCTTCCTTTGCTTTATCTATCTCAATGTGATAAGGCATTATTACATGAGCTCTCTCATCTATAAACAATTTATCCAGATTTTTTCCTCTTTTTTCCAATGCTTCTATTTCTTTTAAAAGCACTTCAATGTCAACAACTACTCCTGCTCCAATAACACATTTTCCCTGTGAATTTATAATACCTGAAGGAAGCAGATGCAAAATAAACTTTTCATCATTTACAACAACAGTATGACCGGCATTATTTCCTCCCTGGAATCTCACAATATAATCAGCCTTAGGTGAGAGAACGTCTATTATTTTCCCTTTTCCTTCATCTCCCCATTGTGTTCCTATAATTACAAAAGTATTATTTTCCATTTTTATTCCTCCTCTTTCTTTACAATTCCAATATAAGATAAGTTTCTGTGTTTCTGTGCAAAATCTATTCCGTACCCGACTACAAATTCATCAGGTATTTTAAATCCTGTATAATCCACTTCTATCTCAACTTCCCTTCTTTCAGGTTTGTCAAGCAGAGTACATATTTTAATACTTTTTGGTTCTCTGGTTTTAAGCATTTCCAGAACTTTTTTCAATGTGTGGCCGGTGTCTATTATGTCTTCAACAACTATTACATTTTTACCTCTGATATCCTCTTCCAAATCTTTTTTAATTTTTACATCCCTTGAACTTTCTAATTCGTTTCCATAACTTGAGACAATCATAAAGTCAAGAGTTACTTCTGTTTTCAGTTCCCTTACAAGATCACTTAAAAAAAGTACCGATCCACGTAAAAGCCCAATTAACAGGATTTCTTCCCCTTTATAGTCATTGTCAATCTGAAGTGCCAATTCTTTTACCTTTTCTGAGATTTCTTCTTTCGAGATTAATGTTCCAATGCTGTATTTGAACACTGCTTCTCCCTCCAATTCAAAATAAATTTATATGTTACCTTGTGAAATGTGTAAAATGAAAAAAATTCTATTCGTTTACTTCTTATTTTACTATATTTATATATTTTTTTCAATTACAATTTACTTTTTCTAAAATATATCAATTATACAAAAAAATCATTAAAAATTTTCCCTACTGATTTTTTTTTCATAATATACTATTATTATATAACAAATGTTATAATTTTTTTATAGGAGATGATAGTATGAAGTTTAAAAAAACAATGTTCCTACTGACATTATTTATTCTGATGCTTGAATTTTCATCATATGTTCTTGCATGTACAGGAGTTATTGTAGGTAAAGGATTGACAACTGACGGAAGTTATATTTTCGGAAGAAATGAAGATTTCACAGCTGAGCCTGATCATAACAAAAACTTTGTTGTTTATGAAAGAGGTAAAAATCAGCCTGGTGCAGTATTTAAAGATGAAAGCAATGGATTCACATATCCAATTCCTGAAACTAGATATAAATACACTGCCGTTCCTGATGTTACTCCTGAAGAAGGAATATTCGATGAAGCAGGATTCAATGAATTTGGTGTAGCAATAGATTCTACAGTTTCAGCTGATGCTAATGAAAAAATCCAGAAGGTTGACCCTTATGTTAAAGATGGTCTTGCTGAATCTGCAATACCTACTGTTATTCTTCCTTATGTAAAAACTGCAAGAGAAGGAGTTCTACGTCTTGCTGAAATCATTAAAACTAAAGGTGCTGCCGAAGGAAACGTACTTGTAATAGCTGATAAAAAAGAAATGTGGTACATTGAAATCTATTCAGGACATCAATTTGTTGCCATAAAATACCCTGATGACAAATTCTCTGTATTCTCAAATACTTATTTCCTTGGAACTGTTGATTTAAATGATAAGAATAACGTAATAAAATCTGATGATATCGAAAAAGTTGCAAAAGATGCAGGAAGCTACGTTACAGTAGACGGAAAAATGCACTTAGCAAAATCTTACGCTCCTGAAATGACAGACGGAAACCGTTCACGTGCTTATTCTGGAATCCTGCAATTAAATCCAAAAGCTAATATCACTTATACCGACGAAGTTTACGAACTTTTCCAAACTAGAGACAAAAAAATATCTGTACAGGATGTAATGGCTGTTTTAAGAAACCGTCTTGAAAATACAAACTTTACAGTTGCAAAAAGAAAACAAAATAATGACACTGCTAAATATCCTATAAGCAATGAAAATGGTATAGAAACTCATATTTTCCAAATTAAAAAAGACTTACCTACAAATGTAGGAGGAGTTATGTGGCTGGCAATGGCTGGAGCTAAATATTCTCCATTTGTTCCTTATTATGGTAATATAAAAGCTACTTATGACACTTACCATGTAAAAGGAACTACATATAATCCAGATTCATTCTACTGGGTTGCAGAAAATGTAAATATTAATATGGAAAATGCATCTGATGATGTTAAAAATAAATATTTACAAAAAATAAAAGACTATGAAAAGAAAAAAGTTGCTGAACAAAATGCATTAAACAAAAAAATTGCAAAAATGTCACCTAAAGAAGCTGAAAAATTTGCAACTGAACTTGCTTTAAAAAATGGAAAAGAAGCATATGAACTTGTAAAAAATGAAGAAAACTCATTAAAAAAATAATTCTCCTATGAATTATATATAAGCCTCTTAAAAAGAAAAAAGCCTGTTTCAAGAGAAAATATAAAACTTTATTTATATTTTTTCATTCTGAAACAGTCTTTTTTTATATCCGGAATTAATAGTATCCTGTCTTTTCTATTTCCTTGGCATTTTTTTAAATTCGTTTATTAGAAAAAGTACCGCCACTATAAATGAAATAAAATCTGTAACTGGAGTTGCATACATTATCCCATCCACTCCAAAAATTTTTGGAAATATAATCAATAATGGTAATAACACTATTATCTGTTTTGTCAGGGAAATAATCACACCTTTTACAGGCTTTCCAATTGAAGGGAAAAATGTTGATGCGGAAATCTGTATTCCATTGATAAATATGAACATTAGAAATACCCTCATATACTTTACTGCAAATTCAAAATAAAGTTTACTTCCCGAACCAAATAGAGAAATTATCTGAACAGGAAAACTCTGAAAAATAATAAAAGTCACTGTTGAAAGAAATAACGTAACCTTTAGAAGTACCTTCATCGTTTCCCTTACACGCCTGTAATTCTTTGCTCCATAGTTGTAACCAAATATTGGCTGTCCCCCCTGCACAATCCCAATTACAATAGCTATAAATATGACATTTATTTTTGCAACAATTCCCGCAACTGCAATTGGAATATCACTACCATAAACTGACATACTTCCATATTTTTTTAAAAGATTATTTGTTGTAATCTGTATAATTGTAGTTGAAAACTGAAATATGAAGGAAGCAATACCAAGTGACACTATAACTTTTACAAATTCCAGTTTAGGAATAAAATCCTTCAGTTGAAATTTTACAGTCTTAAATCTTGTAAAATAATAAGTAAGCAGTAATGCTGAAACAATTTCACTTATAACTGTCGCCCAGGCTGCTCCTGCTATTCCCATATTAAAAACAAACATAAACACCGGATCTAGAACTGTATTTAAAATCGCACCTACAACTATTGCCATCATTGAATATTTTGGACTCCCATCTGCTCTTACAAGAGGATTTGCTCCTATTGAAAAAAGTAGAAACGGAACACCGAAAGATGTAATTCCTGTATATTCCATTGCATAATCCAATATTTTTTCAGTTGCCCCGAATGAAACCATCATAGGCTTTAAAAAAATCAATATTGTAATCCAAAGTAAAATTCCTATAATTACAAGAGTTCCTGCCGCTGTTCCTGCAACTTCCCTTGCCCTGTCGATATTTTTTCTCCCAAGTTCAAGATTAAAATTTGCCGCAGAACCTATTCCCATCATAAGCCCTATTGCCAGACATATTGTCGTAATTGGAAATGCAATATTCGTAGCGGCATTCCCAAGATATCCCACTCCCTGCCCTATAAATATCTGATCCACTATATTATAAAGTGCATTTACTAAATTTGCCACTACTGCCGGAATTGCCATTGAAGCCAGCAGTTTTCCTACCGGTTTATATCCAAACGGATTTTCTTCTTTTATTATCTTTTCCATTTTTTCTTCCCTTATTTTAAACTTTCCCATTCTTCCCTTAACACTCCATATTTCACAGAGTCAAAGTATTCATTCATATAATATCTTACTTTTCTTATTCTTCCTTCAAGCTTATATCCAATTTTTTCAGCACTTTTCATCATGGACATATTTCCACTCCAGGTTGTCAGTCCAATATGTTCCAATTCAGGAAAATCATCAAATGTTTTTGTTGTCCAGATTTTAAGTGCTTCGCTTCCATATCCTCCATACCAGTAATTACTGTCATAGATTACTATTCCAACTTCAAGCCATCTGGTTTTTCTATCTTCCCAGTATCTGCTTACTGTTCCCATTAGAATTCCGTCAATATAAATTCCTTTTATATTATCAGACTTAAAAAAATCTGCTTTATCTTTCAAAAAGTTTTCATAATCAGTAAATTTATAATCATCAAAATATGGGCCGTCCCATTTCTTCCACTCAGGGCTTTCTCCCTGATATATAATAGAGTGTAAACGTTTAAAATCGTTTTCACTTATTTTTTTTAGAGTTACTTCTTTTTTCATTTTTTTCTCCTTCAAAATAAAAATTAAACATTAAAAAGTTATTTTCCTTCATACAAATAACAAAACAGGACTACTCAAATCTACTGTTTTAAATAAACACATTTTCCTGAATAAAAACATCTTTATTTACATTATATTTGAGTTAATCCTGCTTTTTATTATTACCAGCTTTTTACTAATTCATATAATTTCAAATATTCTCTCGCAGATTTATCCCATGAAAAATCCAGATCCATATTTCTTTTTACAAGTTTTTCCCAAATTTCAGGTTTATCATAATATATACCTTCAGCAACTTTTATTGTAAACAGCATGTCATCTGCATTAAAGTTTGTAAATGAGAATCCATTCCCTTCATCTGTAAAAATGTTATACGGTCTTACTGTATCCTTCAATCCTCCTGTTTCCCTTACAATCGGTATTGTTCCAAATCTCATAGCTATCATTTGGCTAAGCCCGCAAGGTTCATATCTTGAAGGCATCAGGAATAAATCACTTCCTGCATACAGTTCATTTGCAAGATGTGGATTATATCCTAAGTATACTTTAAACTTGTCAGGATACTTAACTGTCAGATAGTTGTAATAATCTTCATAGAATTTATCACCACTACCTAAAATCGCAATCTGAACAGCATCATACTGTAATAAATTTTCCAGTACTGCCGATACAAGATCAAGTCCTTTTCCTTCCACAAGTCTTGTAACCATGGAAATCAGAAGATTATCTGACTTAGGTAGTCCCAGTTTTTCCTGAAGTCTATATTTATTTTCCTTTTTCTTATCCAATGTATCCTTATTGTAATTTATAACATCCGGATTAGTTTCAGGATCAAATTCTTCAACATCAATTCCATTAAGTACACCATAAATCTTTTTCGCATTTGTTATCCATTCCAGACCTTCACTGAAATAAGGATATTTTATTTCTTCAGCATAAGTAGGACTTACAGTATTTACAACATCTGCATACCCTATTCCTATTTGCATAAAGTTTAAATCATGGCCACCTATATGATATCCCATTCTCTCAAATGAAAATTTTGAAAATCTTCCCTGATACATTAAGTTATGTATTGTATAAACTGTTCTCATGTCCCAGTAAAAAGGATCATTATTATATCTTACATTAAGAAAATAAGGTACCGGGCCTGTCTGCCAGTCATTACAGTGTAATATATCAGCCTGTAAATTAATTTCCTTTAAAAATCTTAATGCAAGTTCTGAAAACATAGCATACTGAACATCTTCATCATTATCTCCGTAAACACGTCCTCTTTCATACAACGCCTTATTTTCAATGAAATAATAATTTATTTTATCGTCAGGATATTTTACCAGATTAAATACATCCCCATGGCTTTCCAATCTTGCAACCCATTCTAATTTTTCAAGATATTTTAAAGGAATTTTATCATATTTCGGCATTATTATGGAAACTTCATGTCCTAATTCCTGCATTTTTTTAGGCAAAGCCTGCATTACATCAGCTAATCCCCCTGTTTTAAAGAAAGGATAAACTTCTGAGGCAAGATAAACTATTTTCAAGCTAATCACTCCTATCCTTTTATTGTTTCACCACTGTGAACAAATTTATTGCCATCGTGTAATTTTACTCCTCCGAATATTCTTACATTTCTTCCTACAATCGATCCGTCAGGAAGAATTGCCTTTTTACCTACTACACTTATACCTCTTGACAACAAATCAGGTTTTTCATGATTTGCACTGAAATCATCTCCATAACCTAATATGGAATTTTTACCTACGTATACTCCCTTATCTATAATCATTGTATCTAAGTTAGTATTTTCATCTATATAAGTTCCTGAGAAAATAATACTGTTCTTAACAGTACATCCTTTTCTCACTGTTACTCCAGGCCCCAATACTGAGTTTTCAACTCTTCCTTCTATTTTACAACCGTCACAGATTAATGAATTCAGCACACTTCCTGTTACCCCTATTCTTACAGGTGCCAAATCTTCACTTCTTGTGTAAATTTTCCATTCAGGATCATAGAGATTTATTCCTATTTCTTCTGATTTCTTTATTAAATCAAGGTTAGCATCAAGATAAGAATCATAAGTTCCTACATCCATCCAGTAGCTGTCATAGCAGTGAACGAAAACCTTTCTTTCTTCATGAATCATCTGTGGAATAACGTGTTTTCCAAAATCCAGATCTTCTTCAGGCATTTTTTCCAAATATTCCAGAAGTACTTCTGTATTGAAAATATAAATTCCCATAGATGCAAGATTACTCTTAGGTTCTGCAGGTTTTTCCTCAAAATTAAGAATTTTTTTATTTTCATCAACTTCAAAAATTCCAAATCTTCCTGCTTCTTCTATCGGTACTTCCTGAACTGCAATTGTCAATTCAGCGTTGCTTTTCAAATGATCAGCCAGTAACCATTTATAATTCATTTTGTAAATATGATCTCCTGATAAAATCAGTACATATTTAGGTTTTCTATTTCTAATAAATTCTATATTCTGTCTGATTGCATCAGCAGTACCTTGATACCATGCATTTCCTCCCGGTTTTTCATGAGGTTGCAGCATTGTAACTCCTGTATCCCTTCTGTCAAAATCCCATGGTTTTCCTGAACCTATATGTTCATTTAACGAAAGTGGTAAATACTGTGTTAATAACGCTACATCGTAAATCCCTGAATTTGAACAGTTACTCAATGCAAAATCAATAATTCTGAATTTTCCTCCAAAAGGAACGCTTGGTTTAACCCTCTTTTCAGAAAGTATATCAAGTCTAGAACCTCTTCCACCTGCTAAAATCATAGCTAAAATTTCCATAACACTACCTCCATCATATTCTCTACATTATAGTATACCCTATTTTTTTAAAAAAAAAAGATTTTTTAAAATTTTTTTTATATTTTTATTTCTTTCTTTTTATTTATGTATGAAGTTTTTCATTAATTTTAAAGCTATCTTATCTTTGCTTAATGTGTTTTAAAATATTCTACTGCTTCATGAAAATTATCAAATTTTTTGTAAAGCATATCTTCTATATCTTCAGCAGGAGTAAGTTTATCAGGTATCATTACAGGCATCATTCCTGCACCATATGCCGCTTTTACTCCATTTACAGAATCTTCAAAAACTACTGTTTTACTAGGATTTATATTCAATTTACCTGCACCACGTAAAAATACCTCAGGGTCCGGTTTTCCTCTTTCAACATCATTAGCAGTTATTATATGGCTGAAGTAGTTCTTTATATCTTTACTTTCCAGTAATGTATTAGCCATAAAGCTGTCTGCTGATGTTCCCAGAACCATTTTTTTCCCTTTTGAAGCGAGAAAATCAAGCATTTCTTTTGCTCCTGTCATTAAAGGGATATCTCCTTTTTTTGCTTCATCTATTATATAATTATATACTTTTGCAGTTATTTCATCATATGGAAAATCTTTTCCAAATTCTTCAAGATAAATTTCCTTTGCTTCTTCATTAGTCAATCCAGTTGTTTTTTCCACAAGTTCATCTGTAACTTCATAGCCTAATTCCTTTAAAAGCTTTTTTCCATATTCCAAATAAACTGTTTCTGTATCAAATAATATTCCGTCCATATCAAATATGAACAAATCTATAGTATCCAGCACTTTATTTTTCATTAAATTCCTCCTTCTTGTTCATTAGGTAAAATTGCAACTGATCTATGTGCCACAGCACATATAACTTCATTAAACTGAAGTATTCCCACACTTAGGAATATTGCCACTCCTAAATGTTCTCCATTCCTTGCAATCCCAATTTTTCCACCAACGCTTAATCCATTTATATTAGACTCTATCTGATTCATGGCTTCCCTGATGGCACCTATTACAGCTCCATCATGTACATGCTCATCCTGAATAATTCCGTTTCTTTTTGCTGCCAATAGAGTGCTTTCTATAAACTTAAATCTTGCACTAGGTATAGCTCCTCCAACATCAACAGCAGCCACTTTTATTTTCTTCTCTGCATATTCTTTTATGAGTCTTTTTTCTTCTTCCCTTGAAGAAATCGACATTTTTAAAGCTATTCTACATATATCAACACTTTTGTTATCCCTAAATTCCATATTTCTCCTCACTATTAATATAAAATACGATACACAGACAAACTACGAATACTACAAAAATAAAATATTTATCTATTTTTCAAAAGATTTCATAATATATTCAACAGCTTCTACATATCCTTCTTTACCTTTTCCATATATTTGAAGTACACAGGCAGGGGCTGTTACTGAAATTTTTCTGAAGTCTTCCCTTTTGTGAATATCACTCAGATGTACTTCAACTGTTGGAATAGATACTGATTTTATCGCATCGTGGATTGCATAGCTGTAATGGGTGTAAGCCCCTGGATTAATAACAATTCCAGCAATCTTTTCATAATATGCATTTTGAATAATATCTATTATCCTACCTTCATAATTTGACTGAAAAATTTCTATTTTTACATTTTTATCACGAAATTTTTCCTGAATGTAACTACATAAGGAATCGTAATTATCATTTCCATAAATTCCTGTTTCCCTTATTCCGAGAAAATTTAAATTTGGCCCATTTATAATAAATATTTTTTTCATTTCTCCCTTTCCATTACATAAGATTATTTTGTAAAAATCTTTTCTATCTCTTCAGCTGTCCTGTCTGTAACTTCCTGTAATGTACCATTATTTTCTATAATAATATCAGAATATCTCTTATAAAGCTCTATTCTTTCATCGTATAATTTATAAATATTATTTATATCCTTCAGAAGAGGCCTAGCTTCATGGTTTTCCTTTGCTATGTCCTCTATTTTTCTACTAAGGAATACAATTATACCTTTTTCCTTCAGTATTTTCATATTTTCTTCACGCTTTACTGCCCCACCGCCTGTAGAAATTATAATACCATTTTTCTGGGAAAGTTCTTTTAAATATTTTGTTTCCAGATTTCTAAAATACTCTTCCCCTTTTTCTGAAAACAAAGTGCTTATTTTTACATTTTCTTTTCTTTCCAGATATTTATCCGCATCATAGTACTCATAATTTATCTTTTTTGACAGAAGTTTTCCTACTGTACTTTTCCCGCTTGCAGGCATTCCTATAAGAACTATATTTTTCTTTATACTATTTTTGTTTTCCATATTCTACACTCTTTTAAACTGATTTTCATTTTCGTTGTAATGGTATCCTTTTTCTTCCAGTCTTTTTATAATCTCTTCCTTTGAAAGGGAATAATAATTTGCAAAGCTTTCAAGACTTGAAAATTCATCTCTCAATTTCATATTTATCATGCTTAGCATTATGTTTATATCACCATTTTCAAAATCAAACATTCTTTCTCCTTCGTTATTAAACTCTTGTATATTTAACATCTGTAACAGTATTCCATAAAACAGGCTTTTACTTTGTGAACAATTACAGAATCAGCATTAATTTTTCATTATTTTCATCAATGTCATTTACAACAATATTTGAATTCTTGTTTTTAAACATTGTATGGAATCCGTCTTCCTTTTTCTCAAGGAAATCTCCAATTTTTATCTCTTCTATTCCTAAATCACCTGTTACTTCATATATTTCATTGTAGATATTTTCCAAAAATTCAAGATCAAACAATGTAAATAAATTATAGCTTTTCTTTATTCTTTTTTCGTATGTATTTTCCTTTACAACAAAGTATATAATCGAATCAAATCCCATATTTAATCCAAACATTGTATATCCATGTTTTCCTATTTCATAATTTATCATTGCAAAAAGAACATCTACAAGGTCTGTTTCATATGTTGCTTCCTTTTTCTTTACATTTTCCCAGTTTACATCCAGTAAATCCGGATCCAGACTATATTTTTCAAGTAACTGTCTAAAACCATCTGTATATCCTGTATGTCCAATTTTATACAAATATCCTTTACTGTATTTTGCCATATAATGATAATAGAAATCTCCATAAGTTACAAGGTCTTCTTTAATTTCTCCAGGTACAAAATATTTCTGTACTGTTTTTTCAGGATTGTTAAAAAAACCTCTTCTTGCTTCCACATATTTCAGAAGTTCATCCCCATCCAGAACTTCAGCCGAAAAGTCATCCACTTCCTTATATATTTCCCTATCTACTGCCATATATCTGTTATCTCCATTATTGCTGCTGTTGCTCATTTTTTTCTACCTCCGGTGTTTTTAAACTTTGTATTAAAAATTTTAAATCAGATAATTTTTCAAATCTTATCATCTTTTTTATTTTTTCTTTTGATTCAGCCTTTAAACGTGAACTGTTTATATAGGCATCAAAATTTTCCTGATATTTACTGTATAATTTTTCAGTTTTTCTTAAACTTGATTTTACACTGTTTCCATTACTTCTGGCTCTGCTGCTTCCAGAATACATTTTTTTATCTATTTCAGCATTCAGTTTTGCAAACTCATTTGAAACAAGTCTGTCAAGCTCGCTATTACTCATTTTAATATAATCTTCCTTCGTTTTCTCATCTCCACTATGATATAAATAATCCATTACCGTATCTACGTTTTCTTCTAATGAACTTTCATTTTTTTCTGCTTCCAGCAATGTATTCATATTTAAGTAAAAATTTTCAAGACTTATAGAAGTTGCAGTGTAAATATATGACTGAAAATCATCCTTTTCTTCTAAAAAGTTTTTCAGGAAATTCTTTGTAAAAATCGAATTTTCATTAATATATTCATTAAAACTTGGCAATAGAGGCTTCAATATATTTTTTCTTCCGTCCTTCATTTTTCCAAGTCTCGTAATTTCGTTATCAAATGTCTGCTTATTTCTATTGTATAATCCAAGAATAATTTCAGGATACACTCTATTTAAAAGATTTGAATCCCTTCTAGTATTTCCTGAATTTCCATTAAAATACTTATCAAAAGTCTGTTTCTGTCTTACTCCCCCCTGCTCTATTATTTCCTTATTTGTAAGGGAAAATCCTATTAAAGATATTCCCATTAAAGTTGTTAATATTATTTTTTTCATTATTACTTACCTTCCCTTATTTTTATTTATTTGTAAAGTTTTTCTGATAATTTTTCATGAACTTTTTTCAGCACTTCATCATCATATTTTTCATCATTCCATATTTCTTCTGATTTTATTGCCTGAAATATAAGCATTGTAAGACCATTTACAGCTTTTACATTTCTTTCCTTATACTTTTTCATGAGAACCGTTTCTTCAGGATTATATATTATATCCACTACACAGTCAGTGTTTATCATATTCACTTCTTCCAGAGGTGTCATATTTACAGCAGGATACATCCCTACCGGCGTACAGTTTACAATCAGGTTTACATTTCTCACATTTCTTATTTCAGAATAGTGTATAAGCCTGTCTCCTTTTCTTATTTCAAAAGAATCATTTTCTGATATTGTAGCCAAATATATATTTTTAGCTCCTTCATCTATAAGAACATTATACACAGCCTTTGCCGCACCACCTGTTCCCAGCATGAGGATTTTTCCGTCCTTCACATTAATATCATTCTGCTGCAAAGTTTTTAAAAATCCAAAATAATCAGTGTTGTCCCCGATAAGTTTTCCATTTTTAACAGTTATTGTATTTACTGCCCCTATTTTTTTCGCAGAGTCTGAAATACTGTCCATATAATTCATTACTTCATTCTTATATGGAATTGTAACATTTACTCCGTCAAATTTACCTTCACGCAGTTCCTGCATAAAAGAAGGTATATCCTCCATTTCTTTCTCAATCAGCTTATAACTTGCATCTTTTCCTGTAAGTTTAAAAAATATTTCATGAATTTCCTTCGAATAGCTATGTCCCAGCTTTTCTCCTAGAAGTCCCAGTTTTTTCATTTTTCTCCCTTCCAAAAAATCTTATTTTTCATTTTTTAGTATTTTCAGTTCCTTTTCAGTAAGTTCCCTATATTCTCCTATTTTTAAGTTTTCATCAAGCACCAGATTTCCCATCTGAATTCTTTTCAGATATTCCACCTTGTTATTTACAGCCTTGAACATTCTTTTAACCTGATGATATTTCCCTTCACTTATTGTAATATAGGCTTTGCTAGGATTTCTTTCTCCTGTTTTTTTATTTATCGGCTCTTTACTGTTTTCAATTACCTCAACTTTAGCATTTTTCGTAACAAAGTCACCTTCAAGCTCAATTCCCAATTCAAGTTTTTTAACAGCTTCTTCTGTTACCGGATCTCTCAATTCCACATAATACTTTTTATCCACATGTTTATTTGGAGCAAGCAGATTATGAGTAAGAATTCCGTCATTTGTGAGAATTAGAAGCCCTTCAGTATCTATATCAAGTCTTCCTACAGGAAAAAGGCTATATGTCCTGTAATTGTTTCCCAGTAAATCTATAACCGTCTTATGTTCCTTATCTTCTGTTGCTGAAATCACTCCGTCAGGTTTGTTCATCATTATATATACAAAAGGTCTGTAATTTATAACTTCATCATTATACTTTACAATATCCTCATTTTCATTTACGTGAACGCTCCCGTCTAACATTATAACATCATTTACTTTTATTTTTCTTTTTTTTAATATATCTTTTACTTCTTTTCTTGTTCCTACGCCTGAATTGGCTAAAAATCTATCTAATCTCATACTTTTTCCTACCATTTTTTATTAAATTTCTACGTTATATACCTTATAATTTCCTAAAATTTGTAAATATATGGACTTTTCTCTTATTTCTTCCAAAGCTTTTTCAACTTTTTCCTCTTCCAGATTTCCTTCAAAATCTATATAGAAATAGTATTCCCAAGGCTTATTTGTTTTCGGTCTTGACTTTAAATTCACCATATTCAGCCCATAATCTGAAAATACCTTCAAAAGCTTCATAAGTGCTCCCGCCTCATTTTTTGTACTTGTAATGACACTTATTTTTTCACTGTTTTCGCAAATAAGATTTTTATTCGAAACAATAAAAAATCTTGTGAAATTTTCCTTCTCGTTATTTACGTCAGGCTGCAGCAATTCCAGATTGTACATTTTCCTTGTTTCCATATTGGCAATACATGCATTTTCCTTATTTCCTGTATCTCCTATATATTTTGCACTAAGCGCTGTATTGTTCATTCTTATTTTTTCCCATTCAGGATACTTTCCTAAAAATTCTGAACATTGCATAAGTGCCTGTTCATGGGAATAAACTCTTTTTATATCATCTATTTTACTTCCTTTAATTCCAAGAAGATTGTGTTCTATCTTATGTTTTACTTCCCCAACAATATAAATATTACGTTTATTTATAAGGTCTATACTGTCTCTTACTTCCCCCACTATTGAATTTTCTATTGGAAGAATTGCAAAGTCAACCTTTCCAGCTTCAACTCCTTCCACAAGTTCCCTGTGGGTATTAAAATTTAAAATTTCTTCAGCCTCGGCTCCCATATGACCTTCTGAATTTTTACTATTTTTCAGCAGATTAACCATCACTTCATATGCATATGCCCCCGGAACCCCTGTATATCCAAGCTTTTTCCCATTAAAATTCAGATCATTTATATATTCTTTTGGACTACCTATTTTAAACTTCTGATATTCCTTGCTGGAATCCATTATATCCTTAAGTATGCCTTCTATATAATGTTTCAGCTCTTCGCTCTTGACATTTGAAAGATTTTTATTTACTACTTCCTCTTCCCTTTTTCTGTCGAATATTTTCATGCCATTTTCTTTTTTATATAACGCAACTTCCTTTACAATTTCCATTCTTTCTTCTATCAATTCAACTAATTTTCTGTCAATATGATCTATTCTGTTCCTAATTTCTCCTAAATCAAGTTTTTTCATTTATATCACCTGCATTTCTCTGAATATTATAAACTAAAAACGTGGATTTTACAATAGACGTATAATTTATTCCTATAAATCAATTTCTATTTTTTAATTAAGATTTTTCAATTCTTATTTCATCTATTATTTCCATAAAATTTTCAAAGGATGTTAATGAATGTATCAATTCATCATGATTATATTCAGACATTTCCCATAAATAATTCTTTTTATCAAAATAAATAGTCATTTTTTCTTCTATATAATAAATTTTCTCATTTTTAATTATATCTGAAAAAATGTCTGCCATTTCATTTAATAATTTTCCGTCAATGCAGTTTTCTGAAATTTTTTCTTCCATATCTCTCCAGACATAAAGTAAATCAAATTTTAAAATTTCCATGTCCGGTTTTTTTATTTTAATTTCCACTGAGCAAATATCTTCATACAATGCAATATTATTTACAGTAATTTGTGTCAATTTTACATATTTTTCTAATATTTTATCTAAAAATTTTTCATTTATATTATGACTTTGAAGTTCTGCTTCCAATGGCTCAAAATCAACTTTTTTAATTTTATCCAGAATATCCAATATTTCCCTTCTTTTTTCATTTTCTTCTTCCTTTCCCTGAATATCTTTCTGAATTTCAATTGTCTTATTATTATTTTTAATTATTCCTAAAAAAATATATATTAAAATTACGATTATAAAAAATGACAAGAAAATCATCTCCCTAAAATATTATATTATTTTATTCATATTATTCTAAATATCATTTCTATAAAATTCAATAAATAAAAACAGAAGTTATCTTAAATAAGAAAACCAAGAAATAACGTTTTTCCATAATTAAAATAACTTCTTCAAAAAATATTTTATTTCTTTACAAGTCTTTCTATTTCCTTCTTGAGAACATCACTTGGATTGTATTTCTTAAAATCCTCCGACATTTTCTCCAACTTTTTCCATTCCTTCTTGTTTAACATTTTTCCAACAGCATCTATTACAGACTTTCTTGACTTAAGACTTGCCGGAAATCCGATTTCTGCAATTTCAGCCCTTACAGCATAGTCAAACTGGTCATAGTCGTGAGGAATAATTACTGATGGTTTGTTAAATTTTATTCCATTATACAGAATACCTGTTCCACCGTGATGAATTATATAATCTACCTTTGGAAGGAAAGTGTCATAATCTGCATACTGATAAACAAATATGTTGTCAGCAGGTTTTTCCACAGGCTCATCTTTTTTCGCATAATTTCCAAAGGATACAATGTAGCAAGTATCAGGATATATTTCTGAAAGTTCCTTTGCAATTTCTACCAGGTCATTTTTCCCCCAAAGAACATGAGTTCCACTTGTCAGAAATATAACTTTTCCATATTTTTTCGTATCAGGAAATTCATATTTATTTTTATCAAATCCTTCACAGCAAGGACCTGCATGTATAAACTGCTTAGGAAAGTCATCCCTGAATTCAAGTTCCTTCATTCCCAGCCCAAGCATTGAATAATGTGAGTATATATTTTCTTCTCCATTTTTATCATATAATTTAAATCCCAGAGGTTTCAGCTCTTTTCTGGCTAAAAAACACACTGCCCTCTTGAAATTTCTGATTACGAATCTTCCTACAGCATCTCTAATCCTGTATATTAATCCTTCTCTCGGATACCATCCACCCATATAAGTAGGTGTTGTCGTTTTGCTTTCTACTATAAAAGGAGTTGGCATACTTGAAATCCAAGGAATTCCAAGCTTATCAGCTATCATACCAGCAGGTGCAGCTATAAAATCAGCTATTATCACATCCGGCTTTCTTTCCCTGAACTTTTCCTCAAGCTCCTTCACAAGCTCCGGTACAAGTGCCATATTTGATCTGAACTGCTTATAATATATAAACATATTCGTTTGTTTTGATGTATTTACAATATTTTCAAATACTGAAGGTTTATCCTTTAGGACAACTTCACATTTAATTCCCAGATTATTTAAAAATTCCTTTTTTTTAGCTCCTGTATGAATACATATATCATATTTTTCATCATTTATTAAATCCTTTATTAATCCCAATACAGGATTCAAATGCCCGCTATATGGGGGCACAACAATATCAATTTTTATTTTTTCGCAACCATTCATTTATATTTTCTCCTTTTCTTCCTCACTTCTCCAAAAATTCTTTTTTATATAATCTCTTTTATTCCTAGCCAATTTATTATATCTTTTGTTTTTTCAAAAAAATCTCCCTTCAGAAAATCCTTTTCACCTTCTGAATGTCCACCTTTTGCAGGATGATTACTCTTTATTATTTCTCCATTTAAAATTTTTTTTTCAAACTGTTCTGCGTCTTTTCCCCAGAGCAAGTACACTATATTTTCATTTTTTGTTGAAATATACTCCATTAAATCTCTTGTAAAAGGATGCCAGAATTTATTATGTTCCCCTGTTTTTTCCTCGATAGCTGTCAATGACGAATTTAAAAGAAGAACTCCCTGCTTTTCCCACGATTTAAATAGTTCATTTGGCGGAAGTATATTAAACTCATTATGACATATTTCTTTTCTTATCTTTTCAATATCTTCCATTTTTCCAGTATAAGTTTTATATAGTAATTTTAATATATTTTTCAATGAAATGTTTATTTCATGATTAACCCAAGAAGTATTTTTAACCTCAAATGCAAGCCCGGTAGCTATTTCACCTTGAGAATACGGTTCATTGGAAAGTATACACACTTTTCTTGAGGAAATTGAACTTCTTAACGCCTTAAATACATATTCATTTTTTGGAATATACTCTATTTTTCTTATTTCCATGCATTTTATAAAACTATTTATTGCGGTCACTTTTTCCACAGTGAAAAAATCATAATAATCTTCATGTATGTTATATTTTTCCATAAATTCCATTCTCTGAATATTATTTTTTACTTCATTTGTTTCATCTATTATTTTAAGTTTCACTATTTTATTTTCAACACCAAGAACAAAGATTTCATCTTCTATTACACATATTTTTGTTATTTCATTTTTAAAAATATTCTGTATTACCTGTATTTTAAAAGTTTCATCTGTAATTATAAGATCTCCTGTTCCAGTCCCTATAAAATAATTTTTGTCATTTTTCTCAATAAAAGTTATTCTGGAATTGGAAATCTTAATTGAATTATACATTTCTGATTCGATTATATTCCATATTTCTATCTCTCCAGCATCTGTTCCGGCAAGATATTCAATTCCTACAATTTTAGAATAAATATGATTATTTTCCGTTTTTATATCAAAGATTTTTTCAAGCTTGCTGTCAAAAATATTTATTTTATTGCTTTTTTCATGCAGTTCCCTATATTTCAGTATTACATTTTCCCCACTTGTGAATATTCTATAATTTCCTTTAGTCATATTTTCTGAAAAAGATTGAGTAATATATGATTCCTTCGTATTTACATCATACGAACAAAGTGTATTATTTTCAATAAAAATAATTTTTCCACCTGTTGTAAAATCAACTACTTCAGGTGTTCTCTCAAAATCATACACTTCTTCTATTATTTTTTTTCTTCTTCCATCACATTTGTAGACTTTCCCATTTTGTGTAGAAACAAAAAATATGCTGGAAACAAAGAGCTGATTTTTTTCCTTTATATACCGGATTACTTCACAATTCTTTATTTTTCCTGCAACTTCCTTTTCTATTTTTCCTTCTTTTAAAAAAATCAGTTTATCTCCTGTTGTTATTATTCTCTTATTTACAGAATCTACTCCAAAATCTTTTATTTTTGTATCATATGATATATTATCTTCTAAAATTGTTTTCATACTCTATAACCTCATATATAGATTTTAGTTTTTTTTCATTTTCCAGCTCTGATAAACTAATACTCCCGCCGAAAATATGATTAATCCACAGCTTATAACTCCATATACTAAATAGGGATATTCAGACGAGAATATATTTTCCATTGCATATGATGTAATTTTCCCAATAGGTACTCCAGGATTGTTTGCTTTCAGATCTAAAATAAAGTTAATAAGTTCTGCCAGATAAACACCTATAATTCCAGGAATTGCTGAAAAAACCATACAAAAAGGTGAAAAATTTTCTCTTGTTATTGTATTAAATCTACTTTTTCTTTCCTGAAATTCATCATAATCTTTCTTTTTCAGTTTTTCTATTAAAAAATGATATCCACCAACAGCACCATAATACATAACTATTGCCGCTATTGAACCATAAAAATTTATTCTCGTTAACACCACATATAATATAATTCCAGGTATCACTCCAATAAATGAACCTAACATTCCTAGTATTTCCATATTTCAGTCCTTTCAACTATAAATTTGTTTCTATTTTTAATTTTACCATTAATATTGTTTTTTTACAATATCATTTTTATTACTACAGCTCAAGTTTTTCTTCTTTTGATACAATTCTGTATTCCTGATATTTTTTAGTGTACTGTATTATATTTGATTTATTCTTTTCCACTTGAAAGTCTTAAAAAAAAGATGTAAATAGAAAAGAGCAATCGTTAAATTGCTCTTGAATTATTACTACTCTTTATCATTTTCATACAAATTCTCTAAATCAGAAAATTTAAACTTCAAATTTTTCTCTTCTTCAAAAACTTTTATCATAAACTCAAAAAAATCCCTATGTAACTTTATTTCTTCTCCTGTGAAAGGACCATCCAACCCTTTCCAGGATATATTGTCTTTCTTTTTCTGGATTTCTTTTTCTATATTTTTCATTTCCTTGAAAGCTTTATAAAGCCTATGATTTTTTGATAACATTTTTTATTCCTCTTTTCAATAAATTGATATCATCAAGCATATTATATTTCCCAGATTTTTTTATTTCATTTATTTTTGTCAATTTATTTTAAAATAGGCTAAAAATCTAGCCTCTTTCAAAATAATATATGTCATATCTGATAAAAAAATAAAGTTTTTTCAAATTATATATTTCTATTTTTCCTCATTTGATTTTTCCTTATTTTTTTCATCTTTATCTTTTTTCTTTTTCTTAATATCATCTATAAGTACACCTGCACCTACAACTAAAGCCACAACACATCCAACTCACATAATTCTGTCTCCTTTTGTCTAGTTTGAACGTATTATATCAAATTTTGTACATTAAAACAAGAAATCTTTTTCCAAAATAAAAACCCTTGAAAAACAATGTTTCCAAGGGAATATAAAATAATAATATTATCTTTTTGAAAATTGTGGGCTTCTTCTTGCTTTCTTTTTCCCGTATTTCTTTCTTTCAACCATTCTTGAATCTCTTGTTAAGAATCCTGCTTCTTTTAAAGCTCCTCTTAAAGATTCGTCAGCAACTATTAAGGCTCTTGAAACACCGTGTCTTATAGCTCCTGCTTGACCTGTATTTCCTCCACCGTTAACATTTACTTTTACTCCGTATTTATTTAATGTTTCTGTTAATTCTAATGGTTGTTCAACTATTTTGGCAAGTAATTCTCTTCCTCCAAAATAATCTCTCATATCTTTACCGTTTATTGTTACCCCTGCTTCACCTGGTACTAATCTAACTCTTGCTACTGAAGTCTTTCTTCTACCTGTTCCTAAATATTGAATTTTTTCTGCCACGAAAATTACCTCCTATAATTCTATTCTTTCTGGTTTTTGAGCTACATGGTCATGCTCAGTTCCAGTGTAAATTTTTAGTCTGTTAATCATTTGACTTCCTAACTTGTTTTTAGGTAGCATTCTCTCAACAGCTTTTCTGATTACTTCAGTAGGTTTCTTTTCAAGCATTTCTTCAAGACTTCTAACTTTTAATCCTCCAGGATATCCACTATGTCTATAATATTTCTTATCCAACATTTTTTTACCAGTTACAGCAAATTTATCCGCATTTACTACTACTACGAAATCTCCTCCATCAACGTGTGGTGTGTAACTTGGTTTGTGTTTACCCATTAATCTTACAGCTATTTCAGTAGCTATTTTCCCTAGTATTTTTCCTTCTGCATCTATTTCATACCAGTTTCTTGTTACTTCTTCTTTCTTTTGCATTACAGTACATTTGTTCACTTTTTATCCTCCTAATTTCTCTTATAATTTATAGGATATATCGGTCCTTTGTGGGAAAGGATTACATTTAATGATTATATCCTATTTCCCATTATTTGTCAAGAAATTTTCGCTAATTTACTTCTATTTAATTATAAGATTATATACTTTAAATTATTATTTTAAGTTTTCCTTTACTAAATCTTCTACTTTATATTCTTCAGATATTTTATTAACAATATTCATTCTTTCTTCGTTTGCTTTGTTGTTTAATAATCCGTTTGCAATTTGATTATATGCATCGTTAGGTGTAATATTTCCTAATTTTCCTCTTTCTGCTTCATAAATATCAGCTACTTCTTTTTGAGTAACTACAACATTTTTTCTAACTTGAAGATCTAAGTAGAAGTTTATGTATACATTACTTTCAATTATTTTTATGTTTTCTTCTTCTTTTTTCTCAAAATCAGTTTCTTTCATTTTTCTTTCGATTATTTTTCCAATAACAATTCCTTTTATTATATCAGGATTTCCTTTTGAAAATAAAATTTCTTCTTTAGTTACTTCAACTGATTTTTTCATTTCCTGAATTAATTTGTTTATTTCTTCATCTTCAAGAATTACAAGCTGCTGCTGTAATAAATCTCTTTGAATGATTTCCCTTGCATCAGAGAATCCAATGTTTTGTGCATCAAACTGTGCTTTGTTTTCATTGTAAATTCTTGTAACTTCATCTTCATTTACAGAAATTTTTCCTTCAATTTCTTTTGCTATAAAGAATTTTGCCTTTTCATTTTTGAAATGATAGTCAAATTCTTCCTTTTCTTCAGGTGTAAATTCATATTTTTTTGCAGTATCTAGTATTGCCTTATTGATAAGAACTTGTCTTATTCCTTCTTCGTTCCCTTTTAATTCTTCTTTTTCTTCAGCAGTTAATTTAACTTCTGTATTCGCTTTTTTCACATCTTTTTTAGACATTAATTTCTCCTTATAATATTTATTGTTTTTAATTATTTTACATTATTTTAAAAAAAATATCAATATAAATATTGATATTTTTATACTAATTTATTTATTTTTCTTATGTAAAACTGTTTTTATCAAGATTAATAACCTTCATAGCATTTACTAAGTATTATTATTTATTTAACATTCTTGATAAAAATTCTTTTGTTCTTTCATGTTTAGGATTGTCAAAAATTACTTCAGGTTTGTCATCTTCTACAATAACTCCCTGATCCATAAATACTACACGGCTCGACACATCGTGTGCAAAGTCCATTTCGTGAGTTACTACAAGCATTGTAAGTCCACTTTTTGCCAAATCCTTCATAACCTTCAGCACCTCTCCCACCATTTCCGGATCAAGTGCCGATGTAGGTTCATCAAAAAGAAGTACTTCCGGTTCCATTGCAAGCGCCCTTGCTATTGCAACCCTCTGTTTCTGTCCTCCTGAAATTTGAGCTGGTTTTGCATGAATGAATCTTTCCATTCCTACCTTTGCCAAAAGTTCCTTTGCTGTCTTTTCAGCTTCTTCACGTGTCTTTTTCAGAACTTTCATTTGTCCAATTACGCAGTTATCAAGGACACTGAGATTGTTAAAAAGGTTAAACTGCTGAAAAACCATTCCTACTTTTTCCCTAAGTTTTACAAGTGGCATACTTCCTGAAATAATATCTTTTCCATGAAACAGTATCTCACCTTCAGTAGGTCTTTCCAGTAGGTTTATACATCTTAAAAGAGTAGATTTTCCACTTCCTGAAGATCCTATAATACTTACAACTTCCTTTTCGTATACATCAAAGTTTATATCCTTTAAAACTGTTCTTTTTCCAAAATCTTTTCTTATATTTTTTATTTCAATTACTTTATTTCCTCTTTCCATTATGCATTACCTCCTGAAATCTCAACATTCTGAGAATTTTCTTCCGCTACCTCTTCCAAAAACTCAAAATTTTGAGGTCCGTCTATTTTTTTCTCTACATATTTCAGGATTGCAGTCAAAGTAAATGTCAGGAAGAAATAAATTACACTAGTTATAATAAACACTTCATAGTATCTCAAATAAGTTCCTGCTATTGCATTTGAAGTATAGAACAGTTCAGTAACACTTATTACATTCAATACTGAAGTATCCTTTATGTTTATAATAAATTCATTTCCTATTGAGGGAAGTATGACTCTGAACATCTGAGGAAAAATTATACTGCTCATCATTTGGAAGTGAGTCATTCCAAGAGCTTCCGCCGCCTCAAACTGTCCCTTGTCAATAGAATCTATTCCTCCTCTTATAATTTCACACATATATGCTCCTGTATTAATGGAAACTATAAACAGTGCAGCTCCCATAGGAGAAAACTTTAAAATATCAGCTAGTCCATAGTATATTACCATTGACTGAACTATCATTGGTGTTCCCCTAAATACTGCAACATAAACTGAGAAAATAGTATTTGCAATTTTAAGTATTATTTTTTTCAGTTTTGGAGTTCTTTCATCAGTATGTATATTTTTTACTAATGTAACTCCTAAACCTATTATAAATCCTACTATTGTTCCTGTAAGGGAGATAAATAAAGTATTCCATGTACCTGTCAGAAATCCCTTCCAGTTATTTTCCACAAAAAACGCAACCCATGCAAAAAATGTCTTTTCTCCATTTTCTCCAACCTCATCAGTTTTCGGCTGATTTTTTATTGCAGAGTTCATTATTTCTGTTCTCTGTTCAGGAGTTATTTCATCAAGTATTTTATCTATTTTACCTACCAGTTCCTCATCGCCTTTTTTTACTCCTATGGCTATATCAAGCTCTGATTTTTCATATGTAAATCCATTTTCTCCTTCAAAACTTATAAATTTAAGTTCAGGATTTGAATTTACTGCCGCCATCGCCCCAGGTCTTTCAGAAACATATCCGTCTATTTTACCTGAACTTAATGCAACCACCATTGAAGGAAAATTTTTCATTGCCTCCTGTTTAGCAACTCCCTTCATCTGGTCTATGACATTATAGTGGAGAGTGCTCTGCTGACCTGTTATTTTTGCACCTTTGAAGTCATTTATAGACTTTGCATTGGCATATTTACCGTTTTTTCTCACTACAACTACAAGGTCTGATTCATAGTAAGGTTTTGTAAATGAAAGGCTCTGCTTTCTTTCAGGAGTAGGTGACATTCCTGCTATTACTATATCTACCTTTCCTGCAGACAGTGCAGGCCCAAGCAGTGCATCCCACTCTGATTTTACTATGACAAGCTTTTTATTAAGCCCCTTTGCTATTAATTTTGCTATTTCAACATCATAACCATTACAGTACCCATTTTCAATTTTTACTGCCCCGTTTTTATCATTATCCTGAAACCAGTTAAATGGTGCATATCCACACTCCATACCTACTTTTAATTCATTGTTTGCTGCATTTCCTAAAACAAATATCATTAAAAACATGATCAGTAAAGCTATCCTACTTTTCATCTTTTCTATTTTTTTCAAATTATATAACTCCTTTTTTTATTAAAGTTTCAGCTATCTGAATAGTATTTGTAGCTGCACCTTTTCTTATGTTGTCTGCTACAACCCATAAGTTAAGTCCATTTTCTACTGACTCATCCCTTCTTATTCTTCCAACATAAACTTCATCAGTATCTTCTGCTACTATAGGCATAGGATAAACATTTTTTGAAACGTCATCCTGTACGACAACTCCTTCTTTTTCTTCAAATGCTTTAAATACATCTTTTAATTCAAAAGGTTTTTCCAATTCAACGTTTACTGATACTGCGTGTCCCATTTTTACAGGTACTCTTACACATGTAGCAGTTACTTTAAGATCTGGTAATCCAAGTATTTTTCTTGTTTCTTCAACCATTTTTATTTCTTCTTTTGTATATCCGTTATCTAAGAAACTATCAATATGTGGTAACAGATTGAATGCTATCTGATGCGGATAATTTGTTGAAGGTTCTCCTTTAAGGTTGGCTTCCAAATCATTTATTCCCTTCTGTCCGGAACCTGCCACCGCCTGATAAGTTGAATAAACTACCCTTTTAAGTCCATATTTATCAGCAAGTACTTTCAATACTGGCATTACTTGTATTGTTGAACAGTTAGGATTGGCAATTATTCCATTATGTCCGTCAAGTGCTTCAGGGTTTGCTTCAGGTACAACAAGAGGAATATCCTTTTCCATTCTCCATGCACTACTGTTATCTATAACAATTGCTCCTTTTGCCTTAAATTTAGGTGCATATTCCTTCGAAATGCTTCCTCCTGCAGAAAATAAAGCTACATCAATATCATCTTTTATATTTTCTTCCTTAAGTTCTATTACAGTATAATCCTTACCATCAAAATTCACTATTTTCCCTGCTGATCTTGCTGATGCATAAAGATAAAGTTTTTCCACCGGGAAGTTTCTTTCCTTTAACACCTTTAAAAAAGTTTGCCCCACAAGTCCTGTTGCTCCAACTACTGCTACATTATATTTTTTCATTTTTTAAAATCCTCCTAAATTTATTTTATTATTTTAATTAAATTTTTTTACTATATTATTCCCTTCTGTTTAAACAATTTTGTCAGTTTATCTACTGTTTTTTCTTCACATGAAACTAAAGGAAGTCTTACTATATCATTATCTATTTTACCTAAAATTTTCATTGCAGTTTTTACAGTTACCGGATTACCTTCAATAAACATATTTCTGCTGACATCATAAAGTTCCGTATGCAGTTTATAGGCCTTTTCATATTCCTGGTTCAAAAATGCCGCAATCAGTTCCTTCATTTCTTTAGGCATAATATTTGCAACTACTGAAACTACTCCTTTTGCACCTATTGACAGCATTGGCAGTATCAAATGATCTTCTCCAGATAAAATTTCTATCTTATCTCCACATAGATCTTGAATTCTTATCATCTGCTCAATACTTCCGGTAGCTTCTTTTATTGCCACTATTTCAGGAAATTCTGCAAGTCTTGCAACTGTTTCAGCTTCAATATTTACTCCTGTTCTTCCAGGAACATTGTATAACATAACAGGAAACTTTGCCTCTTCGGCTATTTTTTTATAATGTTCGTAAATTCCCCTCTGACTTGGCTTGTTATAATATGGGCATGTACTAAGTGCCGCATCTGCTCCAAGTTCCTTTGCATATTTTGTAAGCTCAACTGCCCTGTCAGTATTGTTTGAACCTGCACCTGCTACAACCTGTATTCTTCCCTTCACTTCTTCTACAACAATTTTTATAACCTTTTCGTGTTCAGCAAATGTAAGTGTCGGTGCTTCTCCTGTCGTTCCGCACGGAACTATTCCTGCTGTCCCATTTTCAATGTGATAGTTTACCAATTCTCTCACTTTGTCTTCATCAACTTCTCCATTTGACTTAAAAGGAGTTATCAGTGCAACGTATGATCCTTCAAATTTCATATTTACTACCATCCTTTTTATTTTTTTATAATTCAACTGTTATCTCTTATAAATATAATTTCCTTCAGCTATCTTTTCACTTGGTCCTGTCATGAAAGCATCATCTCCCTCTTGACTATATTCTATTGTCAATTGGCCACCGGGTACTTTTACATTTACCTTTTCATCTGTAAGGTCGAACATCCTTCCAAGTACAGCTGAAGCAGTTGCTCCTGTTCCACATGCAAGAGTTCTTCCAGCTCCTCTTTCCCATGTGATTACTTCCATATTGTTTCTATCTGTTACTTTTACAAAGTTCACATTAACCTTTTTAGGAAAAAGCTCTGTATAATTTTCTATTTTCTTTCCTAAATCATCAATATCATATTCTGAAAAATCATCTACGAAAATAACAGAATGGTCTGTCCCCATAAATATATAGGATATTTCAATTTCCTTTCCGTCTATATTTATTTTTTCCTTTAAAAATCTTTTTTTGTCAGTATTTATAAGTTTTTTCACTTCAAATATAGGTTTTCCCATATTTACCTTTACAGAAAATCTATTTTCTTCTTCATCCATATTTGTTTCAATAACCAGATCTCCCGATAAAGTTTTTACTATAAAGCTGTTTTCCTGCTCAACATTATTATTTCTCAAATAATTTGAAAAACATCTTATTCCGTTACCGCACATAGGAGCCTGACTTCCGTCAGAATTATAGTAAAACATGAAAGGCATATTTGCCACATATTTCAATATCAGCAACCCATCCGCACCTATTCCAAAATGTCTGTCACATACCTGTTTTGCAAGTTCATTATAGTCAGGTATACCTTTTTCTATAAGATCTTTTTCATTCATGATTATAAAATCATTTCCTGCACCATGATATTTCTCAAATTTCAACATTTCAGCAACCTCCTCTGTTCATTTTAGTATTATTATAAATCAAATTCCTTTGCCAGTAATTCAGCAACTTTTTTACCCATAACTTCATCAACTATTATTGACAGGCTTATTTCAGAGGTAGCAACCTGATGGAAGCTTATATTATTTTCTGAAAGGACTCTGAATATTCTTGCAGCAATCCCTATATTGCTTATTAATCCAATACCTACAACAGATACCTTCACAACATATGGGTTTATTATAATGCTTATTCTGTCAAATTTTTCCTGTAAAATTTCACTTACCTGCTCAAGTGAAGCCTTATCTGTTTTAGGAGTAGTAAATGCAAAACTTCCATGTTCACTTGATACATCATTCTGACTTATCATATTTATATTTATTCCCTTTTTTTCAGCCTCTTCAAATATCATGTAAACATTTTTCGCATAAGTTGGAATATCTTCAACATTTACCATAAGAATATTCTCATTTATTGATATTCCTGTTATTATTTTTTCTTCCATTACTTTCTCCTTTGAAGTTATTATTGTACCATTTTTTTCGCCAAGAGACCTTCCAACATATATTTCAACTCCATATTTGTTTCCAAGTTCGACTGCCCTTGGCTCCATTACTCCTGCTCCAAGAAATGCCAGCTCCATCATTTCCTCATATGAAATAACTGAAAGTTTCTTTGCCTCAGAATAAACTCTCGGATCAATGGAATATATCCCGTCCACATCTGTATATATTTCACATTTTGCTCCAAGTGCCGCCGCAAGTGCCACTGCCGAAGTGTCGGAACCTCCTCTTCCAAGTGTTGCAACATCTCCCTTTTCGTTAACTCCCTGAAATCCGGCAACAATTACTATTTTACCTTCCTTCAAATGTTTTTTTATATTTTCACCTTTTATTTCTTCAATCCTATTTTTTGTATGATGCCCGCCTGTTCTTATTCCTGCCTGTCTTCCTGTAAGAGAAATAGCCGGATATCCTAACGACTGCAATGCTATACTCAAAAGAGCTATCGTCTGCTGCTCTCCAGTCGACATAAGTCTGTCCATTTCCCTTTTATCAGGATTTTCTGTTATTTCATTTGCGAGTTTTATTAGACCGTCTGTTGTTTTTCCCATTGCAGACACTACTGCAACCACTTCATTGCCTTCATCCTTCACTTTTCCCAGATATCTGGCAATATCCAATATTTTTTCAGTTGTTGCAACTGAACTACCTCCGTATTTATGAACTATTATCACTTTTAACCCTACTTTCCATAATTCTGAAAAACTTCATATTTACATTTTAAAACTGTTTCCTAATTTTATCTTACAGATGTAATTATACATCATTTTTAATTACAATTCAAAGATTTCATCATTTCTTATGAGGTCATCTCCAGTTTCCCTTTTTACTGCAACTTTGGCTTTTCCGTCCTTTACAAATACAACTGCAGGTTTTATCATTCTGTTATAGTTGCTTGACATTGTATAACAATAAGCTCCTGTCGTTGTTATTGCAAGTATATCTCCTATTTCAGCCTTTTGAAGTTTACCTTTCTGTATAAGAATATCTCCTGATTCACAAAGCTTTCCTGCCACTGTAACTTCATCTTCGGCTTTTTCTTCCAGTTTATTTACTATTCCTGCTTCATATTCAGCCTGATAAAGTGCCGTTCTTATGTTATCAGACATTCCACCGTCTACAAATACATATTTCTTTCCACCGACAGTTTCCTTGATTCCTCCTACTGTATAAAGAGTTGTCCCTGCATTTCCTACAATACTTCTTCCCGGCTCTATATTTAACTCTGAGAATCCTATCTGATATTTAATTTCCATTGCTTCCGTATATGTAATTATTTCCTTCAGTACTTCTTCTATAGGTTTAGGATCATCACCCTCTTTATAGTATACTCCAAATCCTCCACCCATATTTACTGTATGTACTACTATTCCAAGTTCCTTTTTCAGCTTATCAAGATATTTGAAAATTTCTTCCAGAGCAAATATAAAGAATACTGACTGAAATATCTGGGAACCTATATGTGTATGGAATCCTCTGAAATCAAGATATTGGCTGTTATTGATTCTCTTCACTATATCAAACAGGTTTGCCTGAAACAGTGAAATTCCAAATTTTGAAGTCAGTCCAGATGTTTTTATATAACTATGTGTATGTGCCTCTATTCCCGGATCAATTCTTATAAGTACCGCCTGTTTCTTTCCTTTTTCCTTACATATTTTTTCTATTTTTTCTATTTCATCTTCATTATCTATAACTACTTCTTTAATTCCATAATCCACTGCCATTTCCAGTTCTTCATATGTCTTGTTATTTCCATGCATATGAACTCTGTTCATGGGAAATCCTGCCTTATATGCTGTATACAATTCCCCTCCTGAAACTACATCCAGCTCAAGTCCCTTTTTCTCTACAAGTTTTGCCATTCCTGTTGTAAGGAAAGCCTTCCCCGCATAGGCAATCTGTGTTCCAAATCTTGATGACTTAAATGCTTTCTTCATTTTATCTATCGTTGTTTCTATAAGTTCTTGATCCATCACGTAAAGAGGTGTTTTAAATTCCTTTGCCAGTTCAACTGTGTCCACTCCTCCTATTGATAGATTTCCATTTTCATTAATTTTTGAAGTTCCAAATAATTTCATAATTTTTATTTTCCTTTCCTTTTTAATTGTATGTCTTTCATCAGCCTGATTCTATTTCAGAAATAATTCATTATAATAAAAAATGCTGACAAAACGGCATCAGCATATAAAACATCTATTTTTATAAGTTAAAATTAAAAATTATGATTTATACCTGACAGCGCAACATTATCCATTATAAGATAATGACAGTTCTATGGATATTCTCCATAGCCCCAGCAACAAAGAAAGTCACTCTTTGCACTTCGGCAGTTACTCCTTTCAGTTTATTTCACAGAATTGACTTTTCTCCATAAACCTACTTTTAATACCTGCACCTCTATCTTAGTATATTATACATAATTTTCCTATTCTTGTAAAGTTTTAATTTATTCATAACTGTCATATGTTGGATTAATCTTTTAAGCTTGAAGTACTTTACATTGTAAAATCTTAAATAATTCAAAAGTATGATTTTACATTAATTTTTAAGTTTTCTTTTTGAGGCAGTTCTGATTTATCTTTCAATTTATAATAATATTTTGAGATTGACAAAAATTTAATTTTAGAGTATTATATTTATGTAGAATATGTCTACATAAATAAATAGAGATCAATACCCTGGCATTACCAATATGGTACAGATACGTCTGACGCCGGGGTTTTTAGTTGAAGGGAGCGGTTTATTATTTATGGAATTTCATTTAGACTATGAAAATCAGTTAAAAAAATTTATTGAACGAGGAATGATTATAAAAAATTATAACGATGCCTTAAGAATTTTAAACCATGTAAGTTATTATAAAATTAAAGAATTTTCTGCTTTTTTTATGAATTCAGATGGAACATATAAACCAAATACATATTTTGAAGCTGTAGTAAAAAATTTTTATTTCGATAAAAATCTAAGATTGGCGTTATTAAAATGTACTGAAAAAATTGAATTATCTATAAAAAATAAAATTGCCTATCAGTTAGGTGCAAAATATGGCTGGAGGGGATATTTAAATTTTTCAAGCTGGTGTGATAGAATTAATAATAGCAGAAATTATATTGAAGAACAAGAAAATGATTTTAAAAAAAAGTTAAAAAAGAAAATAAAAAAATATAAACAAAGCAACTATATAATTAAAGAATTTTATAAACTTTATCCTAATGAAGAATTTCCTAGTATTTGGAGAATATCTGAAATACTTACTTTTGGAGAAATTTTATATATATTTCAATTAATGTCAAAAAAGAATAAAGAAGCTATTGTAAAAAAATATAGTATGAAAATAGATGAATTTGAATCGTATACTAAACATATTAATCTTATTAGGAATTTATGTGCTCATAACATGCCAATTATAGATATAAATATAAAAACTCCACCTAAAATTCCTTCTGAAGTAAAGTATTTAGTTAATAACCCTAGAAAATTAATAACCTCTATTTTAATTATTATACATTTTGTCAAAATAATAAATCCAAATTATTCTTTTCTTGAATTATATAATGTAATTATAAAAAAGTTAATAAAAAATGACTACGTTGCAAAAAAATATGGAATAACAGATATAAAATTATTAAGACAATACTTCAAAAAATAATAAAATTAATATAAGCAAAACTATTCTAATAATTTTATTTTAAAAATAGAATAATTTTGCTTTTTTATTAACTCCTATCTATCCAAATATTCTTTCTATCTTTCCATTTTCCATTCTGTATACTTTCATATATTCCTTAAAAATTTCATTTCTATGTGACACTGCTATAACGGAATATTCAAGATTTTTTAGAATATCTGAAATTTCCCTTTCACTTTGAATATCCAGATTTGCAACCGGTTCATCCATAAGAAGTAATTTGACATCAGTTGACAGCAGAGCCCTTGCCAATCCTATTTTCTGTATCTGACCTGCAGAAAGATTTATATCTTTTCTTCCTGTAATTTCTGTTTCCAGTCCATCTGGCAAATTATCTGCTATATTTTTTACACCGGTTAACCTCAATATTCTATTAAAATCATCTTCATTAATTTTTCTTCCTAATGTCAAATTATCTTTTAATGAAAGTGAAAATAATTCTGTCTGTTGAGGAACATACGCTATACTTCTCCTATTTTCCCTTATATCTGTATTATCAATTTTAAATATTCCTGACACAGGCTCATATAAACCGCTTAAAATCTTTATTAAAGTACTTTTTCCACAACCACTTTCACCTGTAACAAGTATTTTGTTCTTATCCTCTAAATTTATTTCAAAATTTATTTTATCTAAAATATCGGAACTATTTTCATCATATCTGAATACTATATCTTCCAGTTTCAGAATATTTCCTGATGATTTTTCATAAATATTCTCTTTTTCTTTGTTTTCTTTCATTAATTTTTCTTTGCTTGGAATATTCAGAAACTCTGAAATTCTCTCAGCTGAAATTTTTCCTCTTAACCAGTCACTATAAAGTGAAGGCATACTATGAAATATCCACACAATATTCTGATTCAATATATTAAAGCCCATAAACTGACCTATTGTTAAAAAACCTCTGCTAATCAGATACAAGCTAAAAATCAAAGTTATGACATCACACAGTAATCCTGTTCCTATGCCTAGACTTACCATTTTCCATTCAGCTTTCATATTTCCCAAATGTTCTTCTGTAAATTTTTTATATTTTTCTTTAAACAGAGCTGTTCCAAATTTTTCATTTTTAAACACATTCAGTAAAATTTTGCTATTAAATACCTGTAAAAGAACAGTCTGCATATTTTCCTGTTCTTCCTGTCTTTGAACATATGTCTTCTCAATTTTTTTACCTGCATATTTTGGAATTAATATTGATATTGAACATAATATAAGTGTAAAGAAAAACAGTACAGGTGACGTAAAAAATCCAAAAAACATGGCTGAAACAAAGGAAACAATCCCTGAAAGAAGCGAAACTGATACATATGAAACTACTGATGACAAAGTATTTACATCTGATAATAGTAATGTTATCCAGCCACCTTCTCCATCATCTTCAAATTTTCTAAAAGAAATTTTCTCTATATTTTTTATTAAATCATCTGAAATTAACTGACAGCATTCCTTTTCTTTCATCTCAATCTTTTTTCCAAGTACCGATTTTAATTTCCCTATTATTATACACAAAATCACAAGCATTCCGGCAATGAAAAAAAATTTTTCATTTTTTCCAGAACTTAAAGTTGATATCAGTACGTCCATCTTTATAGCCAGAATAAACTCAGATAACGCTATTATTAGAGAAAATACAAATAAAAAATGAACTTTATATTTTTTCATTAATGAAAATATCATTTTAAAATATTCATTATTTTTCATTTACATCACCAACTTCAATTATATTATCATTTTCTGTAATAAAATCATATGTATGTGTTATTATTACAATTCCCATTATATTTTTTAATTCCTGAAATAATGTCATCAGTATCTTCTGATTTTCAATATCTAAATCTGAAAATGGCTCATCAAGAAATATGAAATCAGGCTTAAACAGAAGACTTCTTGCTATGGAAAGTCTTCTCAGCTGACCTGCTGAAAAATTAGTATTTTCACCAAAAACTGTATCAAGTTTCTTTGGAAATTTTTCAATTACAGAATACATGTTTACTTTTTTCAGGACATCTGCAACTTCTTCTTCAGAATAATTTTCATCTAAAGTCAGGTTTCGAAATATTGTTGTATTAAAAAATTCTGACTTCTGTGGAACATATCCCAAATTACCTTCCAGAATTTCTTTTTTCCCATTTCTCATTCCATAAATTTCCCCTTTTAATGGTTTTAATACTGACAATATCATTTCCATTAGAGTTGTTTTTCCTGATCCATTGCTTCCTTTTATATAAGTTATTTTCTTGTCAGGAATAATAAAATTGAACTTATCAAAAATCATTTTATCATTATCCGGATGTCTGAAACTTATATTTTCTCCAACTATCTGATAATTTTCAAATTTTGTATTTAAAGATTCTTTTTCTTTTATCTCACCTATTCTGTCTAATATTTTTTCTGATTGAATTTTAATATCAGTATGCTTTTCCTCGATTCTATCTAAATATTTAAAAATCCTGCTCACAGATACTTTCTGTTTAGACATGTAGCCTATGATTGAAGGGATATCCAAAAAAGGATACAGTATGGAACCTATTCCGACATTCCATATTCCTATCATTGCAGCCATTGAAATTTCTCCGGATTTTACTAATAGCAATCCTGCAATAAGACTTAAAATCTCTGTCAAGTACACTCCCCCTGAAAATATACCGTTGCTTATCCCTATTGCTGAAGCAACTTTTTTATAATCCTTTATTTTTTCTTCATAAAACATCCAGTGCTTTGACAAAATAAACTTTATAAGGGAATATACCTTAATAATAGGAATATTTCTCTGAATTTCTTCATAAAATCTATTATGCATATCATCTTTCTTTTCATAGGTTTCCCTGTAAAAGGCAGCTTTTAAATAAACTTTTTTGGCAGCAGTAAAAAATATTATACTTATAAGTATATAAAACAAAGTAATTTTCAAAGATATCGACAGCATATACCCAAAACCAAAACCAATCATTAAAATCAAATCAAACATTGGAAATAAACCATATAATAAATAATCTCCTATAATTTCAGTATCTTCATTGATTAAATTTAAAATCTCTCCTGAATGAATTTGCCCATTGCCTTCACTTTTTAAATAACTTTCCATAAGTTCCAGACTTATTTTTTCCATTATTTTCTTTTTAGTTTTTTCAAGCAGAACTGAATTCTGATAATAACATAAAGAATATATTACTGAACCAATAATCAGACCTGTAAGAATAAAAAACAGATAGTTATTTTTTTTACCGTAAATACTTTCCAGACCTATTTGTATCATTAAAGAAACAAGCATATTAAATCCACTCAGAAAAATTTTTAAAGAAATTAAAACAACACTGTCTTTTCTGGAAATATACCTTAAAATTTTAGAATTTATCATAACCTCACCCTTTCTTTATATTAGTTATATACACTATCATATTATATTGTATTTCTAATTTCAATAATAAATCCCATATATTTTTTCTATAATATTTATAGTCTATATATATAATTAAGATAAAATTATTATTTATTACTTATTTTCTAATTTCATTTTTGTTATTAAAATGTTATAATAATATAAAAAATTACTATAAGAAAAGAGGTAATATTATGTTATTTTTAAAACAGTCTGTAGAAGAACGTCGTGAAATGATTATAAACGGAAGTATTCTGAATACTTTACTTTTTTTATCTATTCCCACATTGCTAGTTGGAATAATACAGGCTCTCATACCTCTTTCAGATAATTTTTTCTTAACTAACTTGACAAATGTTGTTGTTGCAGGTTCTGTAACCTTCAGTCAGCCTGTACTTAATATTATGGTTGCCCTGTCACAGGGACTTGGAGTGGCGGCCATGGCAATGATTGGAAAATACTATGGAAAGGGAATAATGAGGGCTGTAAGGGAAACAATGCTCCAAATTTATGTTTTCAGCTTTATAATAGGACTTATACTGATTCCTATATGTATTCTTATGGCTTTTGTTATTTCAAAAACCACTTCAGAAGAAATAAGAGGTACAGTATTTACTTACATTGCAGCCTACTCATTCGTAATGCCTCTTATATTCCTTGCGGCTATTTACAATTCTTCCAAGAATGCAATAGGACGGCCTGAAGTTACATTTATAAGAATATCACTGCTTCTCGTTTTAAAAATATTCTTTAATTCATTGTTTCTTTATATTTTCCGTATGGGACTTATCGGAGCAGTAGCAGCTACATTCTGTTCATATGTTGTCATTACATTATGGATGTTTCATGATGTTTTTGTAAAGACAAGCGAAACTAAGCTTGATTTACGGACATATTCCATGAAACTTCCCATTATAATGAAAATTACAAGAATAGGACTTCCAGCAATGATAAACTACATGCTGATTTACTTTGGTTTTTTCCTTATAAACAAGGAAATGGAAAAATACGGTGCAATTGCTCTGACAGGACAGGGAATTGCGGCAAACATCAATTCACTCTGCTTTAACCTTCCTTCCTCAATTGGAACAGCTGTCACTACAATGATAAGCATTAATATGGGACTTAAAAATATTGAAAAATCTAAAAAGATTTTTACTTACAGCTGGATTACAAGTGTCGTTATTGCAGTGCTGACAATAATCCTGATAGTTCCCCTCAATCATAATATGATAGCCCTTTTTACAAGAAACAAGGAAATAGCGGCAATAGCTGACAACGCTCTAAATATTTTCACCTATTCAATAATAGGTTTCGGTATTTTCACTGTATGTCAGGGTGTATATGTAGCTTTAGGAAAAAACAACATTCCGCTTGTTATGTCCATATTGAGAATATGGCTTTTCAGATATGTATTTATTTTAGTTACACAAAAATATTTAGGTTTGTATTCTATTTTCTGGGGAAACCTGTTTTCAAACACTGTTGCAGGAATAATCTTTTTCTTTCTTGTAAAGACACTGGACTGGGAAAATGTTGATGTAAAAAAACTTAAAATAAGAAAATTAAAGTAAAAAGTTTATTACAAAAAAACTTACATACTAACATAAAAAGGGACTGTCTCAAAAATTAAAAAATACTGTAAAAACTATATTTATGAATTATTTAGAAT